>ERZ1674235.253-NODE-253-length-5149-cov-1.867295_pt1 | contig 5149 bp, 4 predicted proteins | sample MGYA00581203_ERZ1674235 | MGnify/ENA primary metagenome ERZ1674235 (study PRJEB41354, sample SAMEA4873307) | human saliva metagenome | biome: human-associated habitat [ENVO:00009003]; feature: mouth environment [ENVO:08000002]; material: saliva material... | reverse complement strand
TTTAATCAAAAAAACATCGTACTTCTTCGTACGATGTTATTCAAGATATGAATTAATGGCTGCATTCACGATAGATAATAGAATACTTGCGATAATCGCTGTATGGAAACCCATCATATATGAACCGTGTGCAAAACTGAATGCAATGGATAATACTGCTGCGTTGATAATCAGCGAGAATAACCCAAAGCTGAAGAATGTCAATGGTAAGAACACCAACTTCATTAATGGTTTTAATGTTGCATTCAAAATAACAAGGATAAATGCAATCAAGAATAATGTATTTGCAGAACCGATATACATTGTTCTCATAACACGATCTTTTCGTTTGCCAATATAGCACGCCTAATGCGGTTACAAGTATCAGGATAATCACCGACATAACATCAAATATATTCATCCGATAATTCCCTCCCTTTACACAAAGTTATTTTACCATAATTACAAATGTAGGAATACTAATCATTTCTTGATACGAAGAAGTCGAACAGCGTTAATGACACACAATATAGCAACACCTGTATCCGCAAAGATTGCCATCCACATATTCGCAATACCAAGTGCACCTAATACTAATGCAAGCACTTTGATCGCAATCGCAAAGAAGATATTTTGATTTGCGATACGAATAATTCTCTTTGCCTGTTGAATGGTTGTATCAATCTTGTTTAGATTATCATCCGTGATAATAACATCTGCAGCTTCGATTGCTGCATCACTGCCAAGTGATCCCATCGCAAAGCCAATATCAGCTGTGCGCATAACCGGAACGTCATTAACACCATCACCCACAAATGCCACAACACCATTCTGCTTAACAGTATTCACGCATGTTATCTTATCTTCTGGTAAACATCCACCATAAATCGAATTAATGCCTAGTTCCTTACCTACTTCTTGACAAATCTCTTCTGCATCACCAGATACCATCATGCACGCATGATTCCTTTTTAAGTGGTTGATTGCACTAGCTGCATCTTTCTTAATTGTATCCTTTAGTAGAATACAACCCAAGAATCTACGATCTTCTGCAACATATACATAGGTGCCCGGCTCTTTATATTGTTTACAATCCACCCCGTTCTCTACCATCATTTTATAATTACCAACAAGAACCTGATGGTTTTCTAAAGTAATTGAAATACCTCTACCAGCAATTTCTTGCATATCAGAAATCTTTGTTTGATCCACTTCATTTTGATATGTATATTGTATCGCTTTTGCGATTGGATGATTTGAATAGCTTTCCGCATACGCTGCAAGTTTCATCAGCTTTGTGTCATCTAAGCTATCCAGTAACTGGCTTACCTCAAACTGTCCTGTTGTAAGAGTTCCTGTTTTATCGAATACAATCGTACGAATCTCCGCAATCTTTTCAACGTAGTTCGCTCCCTTCAACATGATGCCATGCATGGATAATCCACCAATTCCCGCAAAGAAAGAAAGTGGAATAGAAATGACTAATGCACATGGACAAGAGATAACTAGGAATGTACAAGCACGATAAATACCCTCATTCATATCACCAGTTGCTAAACTTACTACAATTGCCACAAGCACTGCTAATGCGACCACTGTAGGTGTGTAATAATGAGAAAACTTTGTAATGAATTTTTCTTGTTTTGACTTTGTTTCATTATTCTCTTCAATAATACTGAGAATTCTTGAAACTGTTGATTGTGCAAATTCCTTTGTTGTACGAATTAATAGTACACCACTTGTATTTACAACACCCGATATAACTTCATCATCTACATCCACATCACGTAAATTGGATTCTCCTGTTAGGGATGCAGTATCCAAAGAAGAACTTCCTGACACAACAATACCATCTAATGGAATACGTTCTCCTGGTTTCACTTGGATAATTTCACCAATCTGCACTTCTGTAGGATCAACTTTGATAAACTCTGTTCCGCTTTGTACAGATGCATAGTCCGGCCGAATATCCATCAAAGATGCGATAGATTTACGAGAATGGTCTACTGCTAAATCTTGGAAGAACTCTCCAATCTGATAGAACAACATGACACCCGTCGCTTCTTTCCAATCACTCAGATACAATGCCGCAAATGTAGCAATTGTCATTAAGAAATTCTCATCTAATAATTTTCCTCGTCTTAGATTATTGAAGGCTTTATAAATAACATCATATCCCAAAATAATATAAGCAACTAATGTTGAAATATTACTTATAATCCCCGTTAGAATAAACGATAGTCCAAATAAGGATGCTCCCAATACCAAGCGAACAATCATCATTTGTGTACTATGATCTTCTTTCTTCTCAACCTTCTGCTCTGCATAATAGCGTGAAAATTCAACTTCCGGCTCTTCTCTAGCAATCATTTCACGTAATGCATTTTCAATACGTGTATATTCACTTGTCGCAAACTGTACACGTAAAATTGCATGCATGAAGTCAGCTTCCGCATGTTCTACACCTTCAATTTCCATTGCCTTCTCTGCTATTTCATTTGCACAATCTGCACAATCAATATTCTTAATATTAAATTTAAAGAGGTGTTTTGTCTCATCGTGTAAAGCTGTAATCACTGCATCAGGTTCATCATCATGGATAATATCAAAAACCTTCTGTTCAATCGCAGAATGTTTTTCTTCATCACATGTAAAGTATAATTTTTGCTGCATAAAATGGATGTCTGCACTTAGTACACCCTCTATTTTTCTGATTTCCTCTGCTAATTCTGCAGCACAATCTGCACAATCAATGCCCACAACACGATATTGATATTCCATTCTAACACCTCACATACATATAATAGTTGAACGGTTGTTCAACTATTATGATATTACTTTTGGATATTTTGTCAAACTATATTAGGAATGATAATTTCATCGTTTCGGAGGTATATCCCCATGATTAAAGCAAACTATCATACGCATACAGCGCGTTGTGGTCATGCGATCGGTACAGATGAAGAGTATGTTCAAGCAGCGATTCAAGCAGGTCTAACAACCCTTGGTTTCAGCGACCATGCCGCATATCCTACACCATGTCCTGGGTTACGTATGAACATTGAACAAATTCCTGATTATTATCAATCTATTCGTTCTCTACAGGAAAAATACGCATCTCAAATCGATATTCATCTGGGTATGGAAGTAGAGTACTATCCAAGCCAATGGGATACCATTCGTGAATATCGAAAGACATTAGATTATATAATTTTAGGGCAACACAATCTAACCATTGATAAAGATAGTGTATATGAATTTGACAACAAAGACCAAGTTGAACGCTATGTAAAATGCTTAGAGTGTACTAAACGCTGCAGAGAAAATTGCAGATATATCTCGGTTCTACGATATTCCTTTAGAACTAAATTGTGGTACTGGTGTACGCATTGGCAAGAAGGAATATCTTGACGGGGAACGTTATGCCTATCCAACAAGAGAATTCTTTGAGATTTTCGCAAAGAAGAAATGCCCTATCATCATCGGCCTCGACATTCATAATCCACAACATTTTTTGACTGAAGAAAATCTAAACCGTGCTTTGTCGGTCGTGGAAGGACTGCCACTAAACTTTCTAACAGACTACGACTTAGTCTCCAAAGCAAAAGAACGTAAAAAACTATTCTGGTAACAGCTAAAAAGCCTAACTGAATTTCCATCAGCTAGGCTTTTATCATAATTCGTAATTACTAGTACTCTTAAAGTAAGTCAAAATAGCAGTTGTGAAACGCACAATATTAGTAGACTCTTCTCACTGAATCAAATAACGAAATGCATTATGCTCATCACAGATGGAATAACTACCACTAACAATACTGTGCTTAAAGTCACGATGTTGGTCGCATATTCAACATCCCCATTCCCTTGATGCACAAGGATTGGCATTACAGCAAGAGATGAAACTGCTGATTGTAACATAAATGTCTGTGCTTCAAGATTTGGTAGATTTGTCCCAATTGTCTTTAGAACTATCATCATTAATAAAGGTGCTATTAGAAAACGTCCACAAAGAGCAAACACTGAATCTTTATCTAACTTCACAGTTGCTAGTCCAGCTTTCGCTAGTACAATGCCGATATAAATTAGTGAAAGTGGTGTCACAATATTTCCAGCATAAGTCAATGTTTTTGTCATTACCTGTGGTACCGGGATCTTAACAATTAGGAATACGATTGCCACAAGAAATCCAATAAGAGGTGGAGGTAATAGTTTCTTAAAGTCAAACGACACTTCTGTTTTAGTTTGAACCAGACTATCCGTTGTCATCAAATAGATACCTAATGTCCAAGAAGATATTGTATTAATGATGTAATAAACGAGGAAGTATTCTGTTGCCTTATCACCAAATAACGCAATGTTTAAAGGTAACCCAATGAAAATGGTATTTGCATTAACAAAAGTATTGATAAACGTTCCTCGTCTACCAGGTTTAATTTTTAAAACCTTAACTAGTATAAAGGCTACAACATATCCTAAGATTGTTGCTAGACCCACATATACTAACCCACTTGAAAGTTTAATCAAGCGTTCTACCGTAAGATATTCCATTACCGATACAAATATAGATGCCGGTAAAGCAATGTTCATAATTAATTTTGAGATGTTATCACTAAAACTAACATCAAACCATTTTCTAATCTGTAGGATATATCCTAGCGAAATTAAAATAACGACGGGCAAAATACTCTCTAAGGATTGTAGGAAAACCATAAAAATCACCTAGTATTTTGGATACCACTTTAAATCACGTACTGCTTTTGCCATGTCTGTTTCTTTTGCACGTGCAAGGCCTTGTTCCTGCGCTTTTTTAGCAACAGCTTCTGCAACCTTAATAGAAACATCTGCGACATACTTGAATGGTGGTAGTACAGGTGCACCAGGTTGAGATTGGTCGATGATACCACTTAAGGAGTGTGCTGCAGCACCAATCATTTCATCTGTTAAAAGACTAGCTTCTGATGCAAGCATACCAAGTCCAAGACCAGGATAAATCAAAGCATTATTTGCTTGACCAATTACGTAGTCAACTCCCTTATAGGATACTGTATCTGCAGGGATACCTGTTGCGACAAATGCTTTACCATCAGACCATGTGATAAGATCCTTAGCACTCGCCTCAGCTAAAACAGTTGGATTTGATAATGGGAATATCATTGGGCGCTCTGTAATC
>ERZ1674235.246-NODE-246-length-5223-cov-1.591331_pt1 | contig 5223 bp, 6 predicted proteins | sample MGYA00581203_ERZ1674235 | MGnify/ENA primary metagenome ERZ1674235 (study PRJEB41354, sample SAMEA4873307) | human saliva metagenome | biome: human-associated habitat [ENVO:00009003]; feature: mouth environment [ENVO:08000002]; material: saliva material... | reverse complement strand
ATAAAGATTTTATGTTTTATTTATGCAATATCTTCATCTGGATGTTTTTCATCGAAGTCTACAATCTGGCTATGTCCAGCTTCTACCGCTAGAGAAGCTAAATCATTTACGTTATGAATATAGCTTCTAGCCATACTTGTTTGTAGAACCATTCCGATGTTTAAACCAGCAACCACATCGATATTACATTCAGCCGCATACTCTTTTGCAAGTGTACTGTCCAAAACATCTGCCATGATAAGGATATTACCACTTTGCTTCATAGATTCAATTGCAGTACGTAGTCTATTAATGAATTGATCTACAGTCTCTTCTAATAGGAAGGATACTGTTTCGTAAGCTTCTAACTTTCCAGAAAGAATTTCAACTGCACTACTTACACCTTCTGGAAATTTACCATTACCAGTAATGATTAGTCCAATCATAGTACTACTCGATTCCATTTGGATTCATCTGTGTAAAGTTCCATGAATCCTTACACATCTGATCAATATTGTACTGTGCCTTCCAACCTAATAATTCAAATGCCTTTGTTGGATCTGCATAGCATTCCGCAACGTCTCCTGCTCTACGTGGCAAGATATCATATGGTAAATCTCTACCACAAGCCTTACTGTATGCTTGAACAACCTGTAATACACTATAACCATTACCTGTACCAAGGTTCACCTTTTCAACACCCTTATGCTCTAATGCATATTTAACAGCTGCAATATGACCGTCTGCTAAATCGCATACATGGATATAGTCACGAACACCTGTACCATCAACTGTATTATAGTCATTACCAAATACACGTACCTTCTCAGTTACACCAATCGCAACACGGGCGATATATGGTACTAAGTTATTAGGAATACCATTTGGAACTTCTCCTAATAGTCCACTTGGATGTGCTCCAATTGGGTTAAAGTAACGTAATAACATAATAGACCATTCAGGATCTGACTTGCTCAAATCCTGTAAGATCATCTCATTCATTAACTTTGTAGAACCATAAGGGTTTGTTGTGGATACTGGGAAGTCTTCTCTAATTGGACAGGATTCTGGAGAACCATAAACTGTCGCACTAGATGAAAATACAAGTGTCTTACAACCAGCTTCCTTCATTGCCATATATAGGTTTAAAGAACCAGTAATATTATTTTCATAATATGTTAATGGAATTTCTACAGATTCACCTACTGCCTTATAGCCGGCAAAGTGAATGACTGCATCAATCTTATTTTCCGCAAAAATCTGATCTAATCCCTTACGGTCTAAGATATCTGTCTTATAGAACTTTGGCTTTTTACCTGTTAGTTTTTCAATACGGTCTAATACAACTTCCTTTGAGTTATACAGATTATCTAGCACAATTACGTTATAACCTGCATTAATCAAAGACACACAAGTATTCGACCCAATAAAGCCAGTACCTCCAGTAACAAGAATTGTTTTCATTTTATTCTAATCTCCTCTACTTTATAAATAATTTGGAAATATCGTTCCATGTCGCAAATATCATAACACTGATTAGTAGTACCCAACAAACAATCATGATAGCAGTCTTTAATTTTTCATTAAACTGGCGCCTTGTAATCCATTCAAGTACTGTAATAACAACCTGTCCACCATCTAATACTGGTAGTGGCAACAGATTAAAAATACCGACATTCAAACTAATTTGTGCTACTAGCATCATATATGCACCAAAGCCAAGACTTGCGTAGGTCGCTGTTGCCTGATAAATTCCGACAGGACCAGATAATTGATTCAAGCCTCTACCTCGTACAAGGTTTAATAGTGCCTGTATGGTCATTGATGTAATAACCTGCATCTCAACTAAGCCATAATACCAACAGTTTAGAAGATTAATCTTAACCTGTTCTCCTGCTTTCGCACTAATACCAAACATGTAACTATCTGTTTCTTTGTTGTAGGTTGGTGTAACTTCAACCGTTAATGTTTGGCCATCACGTAAGATGGTAAAGGTTTCTGTACCCTTATTATCACCGTTGAACGCTTGGAACTCTAAGAATGTCTTTGGTTCAACGGATGAGCCATCTTCTTTAACAACTTTAATAATACGGTCTCCAGCCTGCAAACCTGCTTGTTCAGCTGGACTATTTTCTAACACCGTAGCAATCACTGGTTCACTTGATTTTGTAAATGTCCCAGTGTTTAACAAGAACATAGAAAAGATAACCCATGCAAGCAAGAAATTCATTGCAACACCTGCAAGCATGATACAGATCTTCTTCCATGGTTTTTGGTCTGTAATTCTTCTTCCCTCAGGAACCTTTACATCAGGATAGGCTTCATCCCCTTCGGTTTCACCTGCCATTGCGACATAGCCGCCGATAGGTAATGCACGGATAGAGAACTTCGTCTCTTTACCTTTACGTGTAAATAAAGCTGGTCCCATACCGATTGAGAATTCAAAACAATAGACGCCAAATGCTTTGGCAACTAAGAAATGTCCAAATTCATGAATCGTTACGATGATGGAAAGTAATACGATAAATAAAACTGCTGTCATTGGTTTACTCCTTGTATTTGTTGATATGCGAAGTCTCTTCCCCAACGATCCGCATCGATTAAATCTTGTACTGTATTGACTGCTTGATAAGCCACAGTATGTACTGCACTGATAACAATATCTTCAATCTGTAAAAATGATATCTGTTTATTTCTAAACGCTGCATTGGCAACTTCATTTGCGGCATTCATAACCGCTGGAAGATTGCCTCCCTTTTTTCCAGCTTCATACGCTAGTGCAAGTAATGGAAACCTTTCAAAGTCAGGCTTTGAAAAATGCAACGACGCAACCTCAGTTAAGTCTAGTGGCTTTTCTAAATCAAGTGGATAGCGATGTGGCCATGTTAATGCATACTGGATAGGCAAACGCATATCTGGTGCACCAAGTTGAGCCATAATACTATGGTCTACATATTCCACCATAGAATGAATCACTGACTCTGGATGCATGACCACATCGATATGGTCATAATCAATATCAAATAGAAAATGTGCTTCAATCACTTCAAATCCCTTGTTCATCATATCTGCACTATCAATTGTAATCTTCGCACCCATCGCCCAGTTCGGATGCGCAAGGGCTTGCTCTACAGTTACATCCTTTAATTCTTCTCTTGTACGATTACGGAAAGATCCACCGGAAGCTGTAATGATTAGACGCTTAATCTCTTTATGTGCATTCCCCTGTAGCGCTTGGAAGATAGCGGAATGCTCACTATCAATTGGATATAGAGATACACCATATTCCTTAATCGCTTTATCGATTAGTTCCCCACCAACAACCAGTGTTTCCTTATTGGCGAGAGCGATGTGATGACCTGTTTGAATCGCATGTAACGTAGGTAAAAAACCTACAAAGCCAACGAGTGCATTTACTAACAAATCATACTCTTTCATTTTTGCAAGTGTAATCAAGCCTTCATCTCCGAAATAGAAATGAATATCAGGATATTGAGAAGATAACTCTTGCATATCCTTTTCTTCACATACACATACATGTGGTACAGAAATCTTTGCTAGGATTTCTTTTAAAATATCAATGCGATGTCCTACACTAATTCCGACAAGTGAAAACTCATCAGGATGTTGTAAGACGACATCAATTGTTTGGGTACCAATGGAACCACTGGCACCCAATAACATCAAACGCTTCATTTTAAATACCCCATAAGATCATCAAACCATTAAAAGCCATCAGACAGAAAATCAGTGAGTCAATACGATCAAAGATACCACCATGTCCTGGCAAGATATTTGAGAAATCTTTAATACCAAATCTACGTTTAATCGATGAGAAACTTAAGTCACCAATCTGCGCAACTGCAGGAATGATGAAACTAGCTGTAATGACAAATTCTTTTGATAGATATGTTGTGACTAATAATCCCCATAATAAGGCACCAATCGCGCCGATGAGATAACCACCAATCGCACCTTCAACCGTCTTATTTGGTGAAACATGTGGAATTAACTTATGCTTTCCAAATAGAGAACCGGAAAGATAGGCACCTGTATCACAGAAGAAACAGCCAATTAACACAAAGATAATTGTTAGAAATCCCTTTGTGGCACCATCTTGATAAATAACAGAAATGCAACGTAAACCCAAGCCTAATAAGATAGACATTAGTAATGTATACGCTGTTAAATCGCTGCTTTCATTTTCGCGCAATAATTCTGTTACAAATAATACAATCACCCAAATCGCAAGAATTGCTGGAAACATTGAACGATTGATATAGTACATTGCCATCACTGCAGCTAATGTCATCAAAGATAAGAACCAATGTTTCTTTTGGTCAGTTAACGATGCAATCTCAAGAGAACCGAGTGCACTTACAAGAATCAAAAGTGCCTGTAATAAATTTCCACCAAAATAGAGTGGTGGTGCTACAACAAGAATAATCACAAACGCAACAATTGTTTTTAATTTCATTTTAGACATTCTTAACTCCTCCAAATCGTCGATCACGATTTTGATATTCCTCTAGGCAGCGTTTTAATACCTCTGGAGTAAACTCTGGCCATGATTCTGGTACAAACTCTAGCTCCGCATAAGCAATCTGCCATAATAGGTGGAAAATCCTTTGTCATCATGTATTGATCAAAGTCTTCCTCTTCTATATCCAGTGTAGCTTTTCCATCCACAACATCCTGCGCGTACTTTCTTGCCGCAAGTAAGATTTCTCGTCTAGAGCCATAGTTCATACAGATATTGAGCGATAAGCCGTGATTGTCTTTTGATTCTTCCTCCGCATCACGTAATACCTTTTGTGTTGCCTTTGGTAACATATCCAATTCCCCAATCATACGCATACGGAAGCCTCTATCTAAGAACTCCTGCATATACTTCTTAAAGAAGAATGCTGGTAATTTCATAATGTAGTTTACTTCATCAGCTGTTCGTTTCCAGTTCTCAGTTGAGAAAGCATAGAGTGTCAGATATTCAATTCCCATCTCATCTGCCGCAATTGCGATGGTACGAACATTATCACTTCCGACTAGATGTCCTGCTGTACGAGGTTTTCCTTGTGCCTTGGCCCATCTACCATTGCCATCCATGATAATTGCTAAGTGTTTACATGTATTCATATCAATTCTCCACTAACTATCTTATTATACCTTTTTACTACAAAAAAATCAGCCTGATACACAGACTGATCATAAAGTATAGTTTGAGATTAAACTTTTAATACTTCAGCA
>ERZ1674235.245-NODE-245-length-5232-cov-2.535832_pt1 | contig 5232 bp, 4 predicted proteins | sample MGYA00581203_ERZ1674235 | MGnify/ENA primary metagenome ERZ1674235 (study PRJEB41354, sample SAMEA4873307) | human saliva metagenome | biome: human-associated habitat [ENVO:00009003]; feature: mouth environment [ENVO:08000002]; material: saliva material... | reverse complement strand
CTTGCATATCTCCTACATAGAGGGCCAAAATAGGTTGCAACATCATAATAGCGCATTGCATGAAGAAGAATATCCAAAGCAATCGTACTAATACAGGCTGTTGTTGAACTGCTTTAAAGTCCTCACGCAAGGATGTGGATTTGGTATGGTGAGCAGCTTGTTCTTTTCCATCAGCACCTACAGCATGTAATTTGGGTTCTTTCACAAAAAATAATACGGCCAAAGTCGCAATAAATACAGCAATACCAGATACATAAAACACAGGTCGCATCCCTACAACACTCTCAACGGCGCCACCTAAAAACGGGCCAATGACATTGCCTAAGATAAGACCGGTTTGAAATATACCTAATGCTCTACCAACCTGTTTTTCATCAACACTAAGGGACACCATAGTCATTGCCGCGGGATAGAATCCATTAGCAAAACCAACGAGCGCACGCCCCATGAGTAATTGATATTGGTCTGTAACTAAGCCAATTAATACATAACAGATAGCGATGGCAAAGCCAGCACGCAAGGCCATCCGTTTTTTACCTTTATTATCGGCAATCTTGCCCCATATAGGAGCCATAATGCCTGCAATGAGAAAGGTAATACCGAAAACGAGACCCGACCAAAGAGCTACGTCAGCCTTTGGAACGCCCAATTCTAAGAGATAGATAGGCAAAAACGGAATGATCATTGTGTAACATATGGCTAGCACTGTCATGGCCGCCGTAATAATCCATACATTGCGCATGCCACCGCGAGCGTCATATGTAGTGGTACTCATTCGGTCCCTCCTTTCATATATAAAAGTATATATAGCAAGATACTTTTACATTCTATATAAATAAGAGCCGCATATGATACGCGACTCTCTCATTTATTCCGTTGGAAACTTGTGATCCATTACATCCTGTAAGGATACGCGTTCCATAACGTGACGGAATTCATCTTGCAAGTACTGCCACAACGGAGCAGTCAAGCAATCGTTAAACATCGGACATGGCTCTACATCGTCTTCTAAGCAAGATACGAGAGCAATGGAGTCCTCTGCAGCATATAAAATTTCATATACATTGTATTCAGCAGGTAATTTCACCAAACGATATCCACCGTATTTACCACGTCCACTTTTAACGAGGCCAGCGGAGGACAAGCGAGATACAATCCCCTCTAAGTATTTATCGGAAAATCCTTGGCGTTCTGCAATCTCACGAATTGGTACATTTTTTTCTACACCATATTCTGCAATATCCGCCAATATCCGTAAGGCATAACGCCCTTTTGTAGATATTTTCATAAGTTAACCTCTAAGTCATTTCATAATATATTTATAGTATATCACAAATTCATACAAAAAATGGTGGGAAATATGATACACTATACATATATCGAAATATTTTATTTGGGTATTTTTTTAATTTCATATGGGAGGATGTTATCTAATGTTAGATAAACTATTTCAACTCAGTGAACGCGGTACAACTGTTAAAACCGAAATTTTAGCTGGTATTACTACGTTTATCACGATGGCGTACATCCTATTCTTGGCGCCAAACATTCTTAGTCTTGCAGGCATGGATAAAGATGCAGTCCTCATCGCAACAGCTTTAGGCGCTGGGCTCGTAACGATTTCCATGGGATTATTCGTTAACTATCCAATTGCTCTCGCTCCTGGGGTTGGTCTCTTAGCCTTTTATTCCTTCACCGTAGTTCTCGGTATGGGCGTATCCTGGCAAACAGCATTAGGTGCGGTGTTCATTTCCGGTCTCGTATTCCTCGTATTAACACTTACATCGATACGCCAAATGATCGTTGAAGGCATCCCCGCCTCTATGAAGGTTGCCATTACCGTTGGTATCGGCCTCTTCATCGCTATCATCGGCTTAAAGTTATCCGGCTTGATGGCTATCTCCATTAGTTTGTCTCCAAACTCCTTAGGTCAAGTTGTGCAAACACACGGCAACTTAGTACCCCCTGCGTCCGAAGCGCTCTTAACGCTTGGTAATTTGCACAGTGGCGAAACATTGTTAGCACTATTCAGCCTCATCTTTACGGCTCTATTGATGGCTCGTAAAATTCAAGGTTCTCTCTTGATTGGTGTGGCAGTAACAACAATTCTTTCCTATGCTACTGGCCTTTCCACAATGCCTGAGAACTTCACGGTATTAGCAATACCAGATTTCTCTAAAGCAGCATTCCTTCAACTAGATATTCCTGGTGCGCTACACATGGGCTTAATCACGATTATCTTCTCCTTCACCTTCGTAGAATTGTTCGACTCCATGGGTACTTTGATTGGTACGGCTACGGAAGCGAAAATTGCAGATCCTAAATCTGGTAAATTCCCAGGTCTTGGTAAAGCTATGACTGTCGATGCTATTGGCGTTAGTGCTGGTGCATTGCTCGGTACTTCTACAATTACTGCCTTTGTTGAAAGTGCAGCAGGTGTAGGTGCTGGTGGCCGTACAGGCTTAACGGCGGTCACAACAGGCGTATTATTCTTAATTTGCTTGTTCTTGGCTCCTATCGTATCCTTGGTGCCAAATGCAGCAACATCACCTGTTCTTATCATCGTTGGTGCCCTCATGTTAGGTGCTATCAGAAATATCGACTTCGATGATTGGACAGAAGGCTTCCCCGCATACCTTGTTATCGTTTTGATGCCTTTCACATATAGCATCGCTAACGGTATCTCTGCAGGTCTCGTTGCATACCCTCTACTCAAGATCATTTCTGGTCGTGCCAAAGAGGTTAACTGGATTATGTACGTATTGGCGGTACTCGTTATCATCCGTTACGTATTCTTCTAATTAACGTATGCTCATAATTAAGCTATTAATGAAAGTAACATTTGATTGCTATAATCTTTAAAATGCCAAAAGCATAATATATGTAAATTACATATACTAAAAGAACCTATCTCCGAAGATATTAGTAAATATCTAGGAGATAGGTTCTTCTTATTATGTACTGATTTTGCTAAATGCTAATGCTCTATGATAGCAAAAATCGTACTATACATTCTTATTACGGTTTACCATTAACGAGTCGTTTTTACACCAATTAAGTCTGTACGACTTGGATCGATATCTTTTAACGGCACTACATGATCTCTATAAAAATCTGCTTCAGATGCTTTTACAGGCACTTGGAAGAACAAGAAATACGCCATATTATCCTTGTACCACGTAACACTGCGTACTAAGCCCTTATCTACATCCCCTGTATAGTGAACCTCCCCTATTGGAGTAGAGTCGCTCCAATGTACGTCATGATACTCCATTGGGATATATTCTTCAGGCCGTACAGTATCCATAGAGTAGCTCATGCGGAAGACCATCGTATGAGTTACCCAACGGCCACTGCGTTCTTGATACTCTTTACCTTGCTTCCAATATACAGTTTCTAATACATCATTGTCATAAAAATGTGTAGCATAGTATGTATAGCCAAGCGGTAAATAACTTGGTACAGATACGTCATAGGACACCTTATGAGATGCATTAATTACACCGCTAGGTAGACCGATGGTTTTGCTGGTAAGTATAGGCCACACAGAATTCGTATGTGTACGCAATGGCAACCCAATCGTTTCATAAGGAGGCCAATCTATTTCAACCTTTTGTTTAACAGGTTCTTCAATATGTTGCTCATCATTGCGGTCACCACGTAGTCGAGTATCATCAACGGCTACGTTACTCACAGGACCTACAGAGTCTACAATTTTGCTTACAAAGCTTTGGTTTCTTGAAGAAGCAAAGTAGAGCATATACACTTTGTTATCTTTTTCCCAGTAAGCAATTTGAATAGAGTCTTTTCTAGAACCTAACGTATATACAGAAATTCCATTAGGGGTAGTAAAGCTAACTGCATCCTTAGCGTTGTAATTTGTCTTTTCTAATATAGGCGTTACCACTGTATCGATAGCCCAACCCATACGATATACAATATCTGTATTAGAGAAGGTTAGCTTCGGACCAAATTCTCCATCACGGCCCGTTTCTGTATAAACGATTTCTAATACGTCATGGTCCTTGGCCTTTACATCACGTACTGCATAATCTTTAGGTATATAAGACGGAACTTGTATAGGATAGCCAAATTCCTGCGCGGTACTCTCAATATTAGTTTTAACTAAATCATAATCATCAACTTGATCATACCAACGATAACGATCAGAGAGTTTTTTATTATCACCGATGAGCTTTTTATTATCTATATCTACATCTCGTTCAACAGGAACGGTATTGCCATTTTTATCTATTAACGGGTATGTAGCACTAACTGGCTGCACCCCAAAGGTACTTACTGCCGTAGCCATCGCGGCACATAAAACAGCAGATGTTATTATTTTCTTCATATTCTCTCCTCTTCGAGCGGTTACACACATTTCGCTTTATTCCAAATAAATTGCTACATGAGCTATCTATTTTTTACAGGCGCCACATGTTCCTTATAGAATTCAGCATCAACTGATTTCACAGATTCTAAGAACAATAAGGAATATGCCATACCGTCTTTTGTCCACGTAATGCTGCGAATTAGTTGTGCTGCTGGATCACCGGTATAAAAGACTTCACCGGATTCACCTTGTTCAGACCATTCAAAGTCCTTATACTCAGCAGGAACATACGGTACATCTTTTACATCTTCCACTGAATAGCCCATTCTATAAACGAAAATACTACCAGAGTTTCTCTTCCCAACTCGATATGTTTGGGAATTTTTTATAAAATATACAACCTCTAATACATCATTTTTGTCTTGCCGCACTGTATAGATTTCATAACCATAAGGGATATAGCTAGGTGCCTCAACCTCATATGGAAGCTTCTGAACTGCCTCTAATAGTTTTCCGTTAAAAGTATGCGCCTTTTTTGTATTCTCTATAGGCCAATCATGAAAGTGCCACTGTAAACTATCAGTTCTAGGCTCAACATTTTTAAAGTTATGTCCGAGCTTAAGTGTTTTAGTAGATCCAGCCTGATCTGTAGTATCAGGAGTATCTACCGTTTCTGCTGTGGCCATTCCTACAGATAATAACCCAGCAGCTATAGCAGCCAAAATGGAGTTACATATTAATTTTCTCATATTCTCTCCGCTTATAAAATTTTATAATATACTTCACACATATAATGATATATTTTCTTATTTATATCAGAATTAAGAAACCTATTCTGTATCCCTAGCTACTTCATAAAACTTTTATCTTTCCTTTTGTGAAAGCATAGGCATCATCAA
>ERZ1674235.241-NODE-241-length-5270-cov-1.566059_pt1 | contig 5270 bp, 6 predicted proteins | sample MGYA00581203_ERZ1674235 | MGnify/ENA primary metagenome ERZ1674235 (study PRJEB41354, sample SAMEA4873307) | human saliva metagenome | biome: human-associated habitat [ENVO:00009003]; feature: mouth environment [ENVO:08000002]; material: saliva material... | reverse complement strand
TTCTGGACATATCATTATCCAAAACTACAGGAAACATTCCCAACTCAGTTAGGTAATGTATCCTTTGAAGAATTCTATGAAGCAATCAACGTCGCAAAACCATCCTTCGTTCGTACAGAGGCAGATGAATTAACATATCCATTACACGTTTTAGTTCGTTATGAAATTGAAAAGGGACTCTTCAATGGAACAATCTCTACAGAAGGCCTAAATGAAACTTGGAATAAGATGTATAAGGAATACTTAGGGGTTGACGTACCAAATGATAAAGTAGGTATCTTACAAGATGTACACTGGTCAGACGGTAGTTTTGGTTACTTCCCAACTTACGCACTAGGAACTGCATTTGCGGCACAATACATGCATGCAATGCGTAAAGATTTAGATGTAGATACATTACTAAGCAATAACCAATATGATGTCATCATGAACTGGCTCAAGGAACATATCCATAAGTATGGCTTTAGATATGAAGCGCCAGAGCTAATGAAGATGGTATCCGGGGAAGAATTCAACGTGAATTACTACCTAGATTATCTTGAGGAGAAGTATACAAAACTATATAACCTATGAGAGAGTTAGAAGAAAAGATATTACAAGATGGTAAGGTTTTTCCAGGGAACATTCTAAAAGTAGATAGTTTCCTGAATCATCAAATTGATGTAGAGATGCTCGATAAGATGGCAGATGAATTTTACCGTCTATATAAGGATGACAAGATTACACGTATCTTAACGATTGAAGCTTCTGGTATTGCGGTTGCAGTACCAATTGCGCAACGTTTCCACGTACCTGTTGTTTTCGCAAAGAAAGCAAAATCGAAAAATATTGGAGAGGGTGTATATACGTCTCATGTACATTCCTACACGTATAACAAAGATTTCATGGTTACAGTATCCAAAGACTACTTAAATGAGGATGATCATATCTTGATTGTCGACGACTTTTTAGCAAATGGTTTAGCAGCAGATGGACTGATCGATATTACAAATCAAAGCGGCGCAAAAATTGTAGGACTTGGTATCTGTGTAGAAAAACTTTTCCAAGGTGGTGGCGAGAAGCTACGTAAACAAGGCTATCGTGTCGAAAGCCTTGCAAAAATTAAAAGTTTCGACAACAACAAAGTAAACTTTGAATAATTGTTTTATATTGCTATAAACAAGGAGAACATACAATGGAAAACTTTGAACATCACATTCCGACCAAACTCTATTTTGGCAAAGGATCAATTTCATACCTAGCAGAAAGCTTAAACGAATACGGCAAACGCGTACTTCTTACCTATGGTGGAGGTTCTATTAAGAAAATCGGATTATACGATGAAGTGATGAAGATTTTAAACGAAGGTGGATTTACTGTTGTAGAATGTGCAGGTGTTGAACCAAATCCACGTATTGAAACAGTAGAACGCGGTTCTAAATTATGTAAAGAACACAACATCGATGTCATTTTATCTGTTGGTGGTGGTAGTACACTAGACTGTTCAAAGGCAATCGCAGTAGGCGCATATTACGAAGGTGATGATTATTGGCAGATGGTACTTGATTCACGTGGTACTTCCAAAGCATTACCACTCGTTGATATTTTGACACTCGCCGCAACAGGTTCTGAATTTGATGGTGGAGGTGTTATCTCCAACATGGCATTGAATAAAAAGATTGGTAGATCCTTTACATTCCCACAGGTATCCATCTGTGATCCAACATATACATACTCTGTATCTGCATACCAGACAGCTGCAGGTTCTGCAGATATTATGAGTCATATCATGGAAGGATATTTCTCAAGAACAGATGATTCAGACCTTTCTGAAGCTATCCAAGAGGGTGTATTAAAATCAGTGATTAAGAATCTTCCAATCGCATTAAAGGAACCTACAAACTATTCTGCACGTGCAAATCTGATGTGGGATTCATCGATTGCATGTTCTGGTATTCCAGAATATGGCAAGCTAGATACATACTGGCCATGTCATGCGATGGAACATGAATTAAGTGCATACTATGACATCACGCACGGAGTAGGTCTAGCGATTCTTACTCCAAGATGGTTAGAGTTTATCCTTTCAAAAGACCCAACGATTACACCACGTCTAGCAAAGTTTGCTAGAAATGTATGGGGACTAGAAGGTGATGATGAAACACTTCTAGCAAAACAAGGTATTCAAGCATTACATGATTTCTTCAAGTCCAACGGAATTCCAATGACACTAACAGAAGTTAACATTAATGAAGAACACTTCCAAGCAATGGCAGAGTCTGCATGTTCGCATGATCGATTAAAGCATGCATATGTTCCATTAACAGTGGAAGATGTAAAGAAGATTTACCAGATGTGTCTATAAAGTAGTGAATATGAAAAAGTGAGCCTATCGTCAAAAGGCTCACTTTTATTATAGGAAACGAAGTTTCCTATAAAAACCATACGCTATGCGTATGAGAAGAGAAAAGCTTAAGCGATGAAAAAAAGCCTCCATATATAATTGAATAAGGCTGACAACCGAAATTCAAAATATAAGGAGGAGATATCAATGGCAACAAAGCCAAATGACGATTCAAGTTTATCACATACGAGATGGAACTGTAAGTATCATATTGTGTTTATACCAAAGTATAGAAGAAAGGCAATTTATGGAAAATTAAGAGCAGATATAGGAGGGATATTGAGACAGCTATGTGCATATAAAGATGTAGAAATCATAGAAGCACATGCAATGAGAGACCATATACATATGTTGGTAAAGATGCCGCCAAAGATTGCAGTATCAAGTTTCATGGGATACTTGAAGGGCAAATCATCATTGATGATATTCGAAAAACATGCAAATTTAAAATATAAATATGGCAATCGAAACTTTTGGGCGAAGGGCTACTATGTAAGTACGGTAGGACTGAATACGAAGGTAGTAGAAGAGTATATCCGAAATCAAGAAAAAGAAGATATGATACAGGATAATCTAAGTAAAAAAGAATATGTAGACCCTTTTAAAGGGTAGGCCATAGTGTGCAAACACGGTTGTCAGTCTTTTACACAAGACCCTTAAGGGTCGAAGTGTGGTAAAGGCCCTTATAGGGTAGCCTAAAAACCGCACGTTATACGTGCGGATTGTTATTTAGGGTGAATAGATAAATTAACTTATGTTTATAGTACGAATCTAAAAGCATATAAAAACGCAAGCAGACTCTGGCAAACACGCACTTAAGCGATAAAAGGTTGCCACAGAATGCTTGCATTCAGACTATACAACATGAATTATAAAAATGCTAGTGTTGATAAGAATGGTATTTAAATATTATGACTTGTTCTCTAGAACTTCCAGTAGGAATGAAATGTCATCTGCAGTGATATCTTTTTCTAATTGATAGGACATATCGATAAATTGAGATATCGTAAGAATGTTTTTTTCTGTTTTCGCAAATGTAATAACCCTTTGACATAGTCGTCATTATCCCACAATTTTCTAAGTTTTATTGCTAGTTCTTTAGCAGCTTTACTTTCAACCATAGAATCCTCATACTCATTGATATTATAATAACATCACTATATAAATATCTAGCATGATAAGCTAGAAGCTCACTGGTTTTTTGTGTGTTATGATAGTTTTATGTATTTTATACATGAATTAGGTAGGGTAACGATGATGAAGATATTAATCATAGAAGATGATAAAGATATAGTTGCAGTCATCAGCGATGAATTGAAACAGTGGGGATATGAAACATGTTGTATCCATGACTTTAATGCAGTATTAGAAGAGTTTAGAGAACAAACACCGCAGTTAATTTTAATGGATATTACACTACCGTATTTTAATGGATATTATTGGACTCAAAAGATTCGTGAAGAGTCTAGCGTTCCGATTATTTTTATATCATCGCATAGTGATGATATGGATATGGTTATGGCAATGCAGTGTGGTGCAGATGATTATATTACAAAACCAATTAATATTCATTTAGTACGTGTGAAGATTCAAGCATTACTTCGTAGAACATATGATTATGCATTATCTACAGATAATTTAATCTTTGGTAATTTGAAGTTGAATTTATCGGCTGCCAAATTAGAAAGTAGTGAGAAATCGATTGATTTAACACATACAGAACTGTTGATCCTAGAGACTTTATTTAAAGCAAAAGGGGATATCGCAAAGCGTGATAGTATTATGGATCATTGTTGGCAAAGTGATAATTTTATCGACGATAATACTTTGGCAGTAAATATGACGCGTCTTAGAAAAAAACTATTAGAAATTGGACTAGAAGATTTAATCCAGACGAAAAAAGGAATTGGATACTATCTGAAAGAAGGAAAATAATACGATGAATTTATTCTTGGATTATATGAAAAGTCAAAGTGTCATCCTATTTGGATATCTTCTTGTCTGTATCGTATTTATCACTATTTCTGTACTAGCGACAATAGAGATGGAATATGTATTTCTAGGAATAGAGATATTGGGGTTTATATTATTGATTTATTTAATTGTACATTGGTTTCATTATCAAAAATTAAGTGATGTAAAGGATGACAATGAAAGACTATTAAATGAAAATAAAAATCTGAAAAGTGAAATGTTAAACCAGAAGGATGATTTGAATGGATATTTTTTAATGTGGCTACATCAAATTAAAACTCCTATGACTGTTAGTAAACTTCTGTTAGATAAACCTGATGAAAATACTACTTCGAAATTAAAAATGCAGTTAATGTATATAGAACAATATATTAATATGGCAATGAACTATCTAAAGATGATTGATCATTCTACTGATATGGATATTACAGAGGTGAATCTTGATGATATTATCAAGGATTTATTAAAGAAGTATTCATTGTTGTTTATTCATAATCATATTTCTTTAGATTATCAAAGTAGTGCAACGTATGTGATTAGTGATAGTAAGTGGCTAATGATTCTTATCGAACAAATTTTATCGAATGCACTGAAGTACACAGAGAATGGAAAGATATCAATTCAATATCTTGAGGATAAACATGCATTAGAAATCAAAGACACAGGAATAGGGATTCGCAGTGAAGATATTCCTAAGATATTTGACCGTGGATATTCAGGCTTTAATGGTCGTATGAATGAGAAGTCCAGTGGATTAGGATTATATCTCGCTAAGAAGATATCTGAGAAATTAAATATTCAAATCGAGGTGGAATCAAAGCTATCCAAAGGTAGTACCTTCCGATTGGTATTTCCTGAAAACCTTACAAAAATGTAAGAATACAGGCATGATTTGTCATGTTTGATAAATGCT
>ERZ1674235.240-NODE-240-length-5286-cov-1.917607_pt1 | contig 5286 bp, 4 predicted proteins | sample MGYA00581203_ERZ1674235 | MGnify/ENA primary metagenome ERZ1674235 (study PRJEB41354, sample SAMEA4873307) | human saliva metagenome | biome: human-associated habitat [ENVO:00009003]; feature: mouth environment [ENVO:08000002]; material: saliva material... | reverse complement strand
ATAGCCATTTGTTTCTTTGCCTTCACCTTGTTTTTTATCTAAATCCATAACCCATACTGCATTTGCTTCTTTTCCGGTTGCTTGTTTGTAGGCTTCTAGTACCTTCTTTCCATCTTCGATGGAGAGTGTAAATAATGTTGTACTTAAGCAGTCAGCGACACCAGAATTTTCTGTGATGATTGTGACACTGCGGTAGTGACTTGCAGGGTAATTTGTGGATGGATCGATAATATGGTGATAACTCTTTCCATCTGTTGCGATATAGAAGCGTTCATAGTCTCCACTTGTCACAAATGAGAAGGAGCCTTTGGAAGAAATTAATGCAAGACCATTTGGCAATGCGCCTTCTGGATCGGCAATACCAACATTCCATGTAGTTCCATCTGGTTTATCATTGACTGTACGAATATTTCTGCCGACATTGAAGTAACCTGCTTGCATGTTTTGACTCACTTCTTGAGCAACTAGTTCAGTGGCGTAGCCTTTCGCAATACCACCAACATCAAATGATTGACATGGCTGAGTAATATATACTGTGCTTTCTTCGTCGTTGATGATGACGTTATCCCAACCCTTACAGCCAGCAGCTTGTGTAAGTTCTTCCTCTGGTGGAAGATTGCCAAGCTGTTTTTCGGCATTGAGTTTAATACCTTCTTCACGATACTTGTGCCAAACCTTAAGAAGGGCACCCATGGTAATGTCGAATTCGCCATTGGAATAATCATAGAACTGTTTTGCCATATGCAACATGTCAATGATTGGTTTATCAACTTTGATTGGTTTGATACCTGCGTTATCATTAACTGTCTTTAGGTTGTTAATACCATCGTAGTCGTTATAAATATCAAATAACTGGTTGTAGTATCGAAGTAGGGTAGTGCTGTCCTTGAAATGGGCAGCTGCTGATTCTGTATTCGTTGTATATTCCATGTAACTATAGATTGTATCGAAACCTACATCAGAACTCACATTTTCATATTTGGTTAGGCTTTCACTGTTGGTTGAAGTGTTGTTAGAAGCACTATTTTTACTTCCTTTTGTTGTACAGCCGGCAAGTAGTGTACAAACGCTTAATGCGCCGATCAATAATTTAGTTATTTTTCTTTTCATATCTAAACTATATCATAAAAGCCGTCTTACTGTTAATGCGGGAATATGTTATAATTTTGTGTGATTTCAGATGAGGAAAGGAAAGAATATTATGTCAATTTTTACAGGACCAATGAAGCTTCATTTAAATGGACATAAGGATTGGACTCTTCACAAAGAAGTATTGAAGTCTATCGATCCAGATGTTGTTTGGATTCCGCTTGTAAACGGTGTTGCCCCATGCCAACCACTCGTTCAAGTTGGAGATGAAGTTAAAATTGGACAAAAGATAGCAGAAAGAAACGATGCATTCTATTTACCACTCTTTGCTTCTGTTTCCGGTACTGTTACAGGTATCGAAAAGTTCTTGGGTGCAGGTGGTACAATGTTCGAGCACTTACGTATTCAAAATGACCACAAGAATACAGTAGAACGTGCGTTTGCGGAGTTTGATTATGAAAAGGCAAGCTGGCAGGAATTACATGCATTTGCCAAGGAATCCGGTATGCTCGGTTTAGGTGGTGCAGGATTCCCATCTTACGTGAAGTATGTAAAGCCAGAGAATGTAGACCTCTTTATCGTGAATGCGGTTGAGTGTGAACCATTCTTAACATCAGATTATAAGAATATTGAAGAAAACATGGACTTACTCAAGGTAGGTACACTTGCGTTCTTCAAGTTAAGTAATGCAAAGTCTGGTTGTGTTGCAATCAAGGAAGATAAGAAGGAACAGATTGCCCAATTACAAGAATTATTTAAGGGTACACCAATTCAGGTGCGTATCGTTCCTAACGTATATCCAATGGGTTGGGAAAGAACGCTTGTATACCAGTTAACAAACAAGCGTTATGACAAATTACCAATTGAAGCTGGATGTATTGTTAATAACGCATCTACAGCAATTGCATTTGGTAATGCAATTGTAAATGGTATGCCAGTTACACATAAGTACTTAACAGTATCAGGTGATGCAGTTAAGAATCCACAGAACGTATATGTTCCAGTAGGAACAAAGGTACATGATATTATCGATGCTGTTGGTGGATACAAAGATGGTGTAGATGATGTCGTGTTAATTGCTGGTGGACCAATGATGGGTCGAGCAATTCCTAATGATCAATTCGTAGTAATGGCACAAAACAATGGTCTTACAATTCAGAAGTATGAGAAGCCAGATACAGTTGCTTGTTTACGTTGTGGACGTTGCACAGAAACATGTCCATCCGGATTACAGCCAGTACGTATCGCTTCTGAACATAAGTCTGTAGACTACGATACATTAATTCGTTTAGATGTAATGAACTGTATTGAATGTGGTCTATGTACATATGTATGTCCATCTAAGATTGAAGTAACTGAGAATGTTAGACGTGCAAAGACATTTGTACGTGCAAAACTAGCAGCACAGGCAAAGAAATAGGAGGCAAGAAAAATGAAATTTTCATATAAAGTATCGCCTAACTATGCGGCTAAACAATCTACAACAGGTATTATGTTAGAACTTAGCTTAGCTTTGGTTGTTGTAACAGTTGCTTCTGCAATCTGGTATGGAATGACAGACGGTGCTTCTTTAGGCATTCGTGTTATTCTACTATCTATCGCTTCTGTAGTAACTGCATTATGTACTGAAACACTGTACTTACTTGCAAGAAAGAAGAAGGACATTGCAAAAGAATTGTTACATTCCTATGGTTGGGTAACAGGTTTAATTATTCCATTAATCACAAGAATTAATGTTAGTTTCTACGCAATTATTATTGCGACTGCAATTGCAATCTTGTTTGGTAAGATGCTATTTGGCGGATTTGGCCAAAATATCTTCAACCCAGCAGCTTTTGCGGAAGCAATTATCATGAACTCATTTGGTGCAAGTGTTGCGGCTGATATACAAACAGGTGCTACACCACTTGCAGTATTGAAGTCATATGGTTGGGTAGTTGATGGCAATGCATTGCAAAATGTATTAGGTATGTTCTTAGGTAACTATCAGAGTGTTATCGGTGGATCATGCGCATTATTATTAATTCTCGTTGCAGTATATCTCATTGCTAGACGCATTATTGACTATCGTTTAACAGTGACATACATCTTAACAGTATTTGTAGTATCTCTCATTGTTGGATTAATCCACGGTGCAGGTTTTGAATATGCAATCGTTAACGTATTAGCTGGTGGTGTATTATTCGCTGGTGTGTTCATGTTAACAGATCCAGTCACTTCACCAGTATCAATTCCAGGTAGATATGTATTTGCAGTAGGTGCTGCAGCTCTTACATTGATTATCCGTTGGAAGGCGAACTTACCAGATGGTGCATTATTCTCCATCTTAATTATGAATATGTTAACTCCTGCAATTGATCAGTTACTTGATGGTAGCCAGATTAAGGATGCAGCAAAGATTGCTCGTAAGGCAGTTATCGCAATGTGTGCATTCTTAGTGGCAGTTCTTCTTGTTGGCGTAAGCTTAACAGCGAAGACTCCAACAGTTGCTGAAGAGCCAAAGAAGGATGATAAACCTGCAGAAGCAGTAGCATTAAGTGCTGAGGACTTTAGCGAAAATAATGCAGAGTGTTCAGAAACAAGCAATGATGGAACAACAGCCATCTATGCATGTAAAGCACATGGTTTTGAAGGGGTAAATGAAGCAACAGTCACAATAGATGTAGCAAGTAAATCTGTAAAGAGTATTGAAGTTACAAAGTTTGGCGATACAGAGAGCGTAGGCGACCAAGCAACAAAAGCAGCTGAGTTAGAAAAGTACAAGGGAGTTACGCTTGAAAGTAAGGTAGACTCTACAACAGGAGCAACATTTACAAGTACATCACTCAGAGCAATGATTGCAACAGCCTTACAGGCTGCAACAAAGTAAGGAGGAAGGTATGAGCGAAAAGAAAATTAAAGGTCAAGGCTTCTTCTCTAGATTAGCAACAGAGAACCCAGTATTCGCAACTTACTTAGGTATCTGTTCAACATTAGCAATTACAACAAGTTTAAACAGTGCGATTGGTATGGGTGTTGCGGTAATTGTTGTATTAACATTATCCAATATCTTAGTATCATTAATTGCACCAATTACACCGGATGATATTCATATTCCAGTTTATATCGTTATTATTGCAACACTAGTTACAATTGTTTCAATGTTTATGCATGCATATACACCAAGTTTATTTACTGCGTTAGGCGCATTCTTAGACTTAGTTGTTGTAAACTGTATTATCTTAGGACGTGCCGAAGCATATGCATGCAAGCATACAGTACTTGAATCTATCGTTGATGGATTACAACAAGGTTGTGCTTATACATGTGCACTTCTTGCAATGTCACTTATCAGACAGTTATTAGGTACTGGTGGATTATCTTTCTCAAATCCATTTACAAACAATGTAGTATTTGCATTTAGAATTATTCCAGAAGGATTTGAAATTCCAATGTTCACAGAGCAGTTTGGTGCATTTATCACATTTGCATGTTTAGCTGCTGGTGTAGCTGCTTACAAGAACCATCTTGCAAAGCCAGCAAAGAAAGGAGCTGCTAAATAATGAATTTATTTACACTCTTGATCAGTGGATTACTGATTAACAATATTATTCTTACGAAGTTCTTAGGTATGTGTCCATTTATGGGAGTATCTACAAAACTTGAATCTGCAGTAGGTATGGGTCTTGCCGTTATCTTTGTTATCTTCGGTGCATCCATTCTTGCATGGGGACTTTATCACTTTATCTTAGTTCCTTTTGAACTAGAGTTTATGGAACTGATCTGCTTCATCTTATTGATTGCAGCATTCGTTCAGTTTGTTGAATTGTTCGTTAAAAAGTTCTCACCAGAACTTTATAAGTCATTAGGTATTTACTTACCTTTGATTACAACTAACTGTGCAGTACTTTATGTAGCAATGGATAACATTACACAGAAGTATACATTGGCACAAACAATGGTAAATTCTATCGCAGTACCTGCTGGCTTTATGATGATGCTAGTTATCTTTGCAACAATCCGTAGACGTTTAAATCAAAACGATATTCCGAAGGCATTCCAGGGCAATCCTATCGCTTTCATTTGTGCAGCAATTATGGCAATTGCATTCTCTGCATTTGCTGGACTTGTATAAGCCGTGCTTAGAATCGTTGTTGCGGCTTTATTAGCTGTAGGTTTCTTTGCCCTAAATGTATGGCTATTAAGGTTAAATCAGAA
>ERZ1674235.231-NODE-231-length-5389-cov-2.064492_pt1 | contig 5389 bp, 4 predicted proteins | sample MGYA00581203_ERZ1674235 | MGnify/ENA primary metagenome ERZ1674235 (study PRJEB41354, sample SAMEA4873307) | human saliva metagenome | biome: human-associated habitat [ENVO:00009003]; feature: mouth environment [ENVO:08000002]; material: saliva material... | reverse complement strand
CGGGTTCGACTCCTGCTCGGCGCGCCATTTAAAAAAAGCCCGCTAGAAGCGGTTTTTTTATTAGGATATTTATGCTATCAAATGAGGGAGGACAAAAAGATGAGTGATTTTGAAAGCAAAATTAGTTCAGCTGTCCGTGAGGCAGTTAAGCAAGTGTACGATATTGACGCAGATGATTCAATATTGATTGTTGAAACCCCACGTGATCCAAAGATGGGAGACTATTCAACTAGTGTAGCTATGCGCCTTTCCCGAACATTGCATAAGAGTCCATTAGATATTGCTGGACCTATCGTTGAAAAGTTAAAGGAAATCTACACAGAAGCTTCTTCTATCGAAGTTGTTAAGCCTGGCTTCATTAACTTCCGTTTAAAGAAGGATGCTTTAACTGAAGTAATTAACACTGTTATCAACGCTGGTGATGACTATGGTAAGAATAACACTGGTGCAGGTGTGAATGTGTTGGTTGAGTGGGTATCCGCTAACCCTACAGGTGACTTACACTGCGGACATGCTCGTAACGCAGCTTGGGGTGACTGTATCTCACGTCTTTACGAAGCAAGTGGTTATAACAACTATAGAGAGTTCTATGTAAACGATGCTGGTAACCAGATTGTAATGTTAGGTGAATCCTTAATTTCTCGTTACTTTGAACACTTTGGGAAAGAATATCCACTTCCAGAAGATGGATATCATGCACAGGATATCATCGATATCGCAAATCAGATTGCAGAAAAAGATGGTGATAAGTGGTTAAATGCTGATCCTGCAGAACGTCTTGAATACTTCAAGAAGACAGGTGTTGAGTTAGAATTAAAGAAGATTGAAGATGATTTAAAACTATACCGTTGTGATTTCCAGAACTTCCAGCACGAAACATTCTTCTATGAAAACAATCGTAAGCGTATTAACGATTGCTTAGCGAAGATGGCTGAAATGAATCTAACATATGAAAAAGACGGCGCTCTTTGGTTTAAGAGTACTGAATATGGCGATGACAAGGACCGTGTATTACGTAAGAGCGATGGAACATTGTCTTACTTAACACCAGATATCGCTAACCACATCTATAAGATTGAAAGAGGCTATGACCACTTAATCAACTTATGGGGTGCTGACCACCATTCTTACGTAACACGTATGCAGTCTGCTTTAACTGCTTTAGGTTATCCAGATGTACTTAAGGTAGATATCATCCAGATGGTACGTATGGTTGAAGATGGTAAGGAAGTGAAAATGTCCAAGCGTACAGGTAACGCGATTACAATTCGTGAACTTTGCGAAGACGTAGGTGTTGACGCTGCTCGTTGGTTCTTCGTTTCTAAGGACGTTGCGACTCACATGGATTTCGATATGAAGTTAGCTCGTTCTAAAGATAACAACAACCCTGTATTCTATGCACAGTATGCATATTCCCGTATGCATTCCATTATGAACAATCCTAAGATTCCTGCATTCACACAGGTAGCTACTTATGATCGTCTCAGTGATGAGAAGGAATTACAGTTGATGAAACTCATCAGTGAATTCCCAATCGAAGTTGCAAATGCAGCAGCAAGCAGAAAGCCAAACAAGATTACTGAATACATCATTTCTCTTGTTAAGGTTTACCACAGCTATTACAACAGTTCACGTGTAAATAACCCAGAAGATCCTGAGTTAACAAACCAACGTTTAGGCTTAGTGAAGGCTACAATGATAACATTGAAGAACGCTCTAAACCTTGTTGGTGTAGAAGCACCTGAATCAATGTAATTCTAAAATAAGAACGATAAATAGGGCCCTTATAGCAATATAAGGGCTTTTCTTATGATTTTGAGGCATTTCTTGACAGAAAGTAATACAAAGATGTTTACAAAAAAATACAAAATTTTAGGCATTATGTTTCCAAATATAGATAAAAATATGTTTATAATAATAGTATAGATTTGAAACCGGTTACATATCATGCGCGCGATATGTAGCCCAAATGAAAAGACAATAGGAGGAAAGCAAATGTCTAACATTCATGTAACGAGTGAAATTAAAACACTCAAAAAGGTTTTATTACACAGGCCAGGAGATGAATTATTAAATCTTACACCTGAAACATTAGGAGAATTATTATTTGATGATATTCCTGATCTTTACGAAGCACAGGTTGAACACGATCGTTTCGCTAAGATCTTACGTGACAACGGTGTTGAAGTTGTTTATCTTGAAGATTTAATGGCTGAAACATTAGATGCTCACCCAGAAATTAAGGAACAGTTCCTTGATCAGTGGTTAGTTGAATCAGGTGTTCATACAACTGAATATCATAAGATTATTAAGGACTACTTAGCTAAGTTTACAAATACTAAGGAATTAGTTCTAAAGACAATGGCTGGTATCACATTCAGAGAAATTGGTGAAATCCACACAAACTTCTTAGTTGACCGTCTTGAATCTAACTCTCACTTATTAGTAAACCCAATGCCAAACCTATACTTTACACGCGACCCATTCGCTTCTGTAGGTAATGGTGCAGTTATTAACAGAATGTATTCTGTAACAAGAAACCGTGAAACAATCTATGCAGATTACATCTTTAGATTCCATCCAGAATATGCTGGAAATGTTCCAGACTTATATGGACGTAATAACCACTTCCATATTGAAGGTGGAGACGTATTAAACGTTAATGAAAAACTCTTATTCATCGGTATTTCACAGAGAACACAGGCTGAAGCTATTCAGGACTTAGCTATGAAGATGTTCTATGAAAACGAAGGAAATAAGATTGAGACAATTTTAGCTTTCAATATTCCTAATTCACGTGCATTCATGCACTTAGATACAGTATTTACACAGATTGATACTGATGCATTTACAATTCACCCAGGTATCATGGGAACATTACAGGTATTTGCATTAACAGCTGATCGTGCAAATCATGATGTTCATATCGAAGAACATACAGGTAAGTTAGAAGATATTCTTGCTAAGTTCATGGGCTTAGATAAGGTTCGTTTATTCCCTTGCGGAGCTGGCGACCCATTAGCTGCTGAACGTGAACAGTGGAACGATGGTTCTAATACATTAACAATCGCTCCTGGTAAGATTATCGTTTACAAGCGTAACTATGTTACAAACCAATATCTAAAGGATAATGGATTTGAAGTATTAGAATTAGAAGCATCCAACTTATGCGTAGGACGTGGCGGACCAAGATGTATGTCCATGCCATTAGTTCGTGAAGACTAAGTTTAAAAATTAAATAACCATATAAATAGAAAAAATATTAAGAAAAGGAGCTATTATGGGCGTAAATGTTAGAGGAAGAAGTTTTTTAACACTATTAGATTTTACATCTGATGAAATCAGATATTTCTTAGAATTATCTGCTGAATTCAAGAGATTAAAGGCTAACGGTGTTGACCACAGTTATTTAAAAGGCAAGCAGGTTGTTCTCTTGTTCGAAAAGACATCTACAAGAACACGTTGTGCATTCGAAGTTGGTGCACGTGACTTAGGTATGGGTGTTACATTCCTAGATTCTGGATCATCACAGATGGGTAAGAAGGAATCATTGGAAGATACAGCTAAGGTATTAGGTCGTATGTACGATGGTATCGAATACCGTGGATTTAAGCAGGAAGTAGTTGAAGAACTTGCTAAGTATTCTGGTGTTCCTGTATGGAATGGTTTAACAGACTTATATCACCCAACACAGATGTTGGCTGATATCTTAACAGTTAAGGAAGAATTCGGCGATGTTAGAGGCCGTAAGTTAACATTCTTCGGTGATGCTCGTAACAACGTTGCTAACTCATTGATGATTGTTTGTGCTAAGTTAGGTATGCACTTCTGCGCATGCGGACCTAAGGAATTAATGCCTTCTGATGAACTTGTTGCTAAGTGCAGAGAAGTAGCTAGCAAGACAGGCGCTGAAATCGAATTAACAGATGATATCAAGATCGGTGCTAAGGATGCAGATGTTCTTTACACAGATATTTGGTTATCAATGGGTGAGCCAGAAGAATTATGGGAGCCAAGAATCAAGCTCTTACGTCCTTACCAGGTTAATAAGGAATTGATGGCTATGGCTAAGCCAACTGCTATCTTCTTACACTGCTTACCATCATTCCATGATCGTAACACAACAGTTGGTGAGAACATCTACCAGAAGTATGGCTTAGAGGCTATGGAAGTTACAGATGATGTATTCTTAGGCACACAAGCTAGACAATTTGATGAGGCAGAGAACCGCATGCATACAATTAAGGCTGTTATGTATGCTACTCTGAAGTAATTACATGGCAAAGCGTATAGTAGTAGCTCTTGGGGGTAATGCCTTAGGCAATACCCCTGAAGAGCAGCTTGAATTAGTTCGTCATACTGCTAAGACTATTGTTGATTTAGCACAGGACGGCTATGAAGTAATTGTTGGTCATGGTAATGGACCACAGGTTGGAATGATTAACCTAGCAATGGAATTCTCATGCACAAAGGGTGGCAATACTCCTTATATGCCATTCCCAGAATGTGGTGCGATGTCCCAAGGCTATATCGGTTATCATTTACAACAAGCTATTCAGCATGAATTAAAGACTCGTGGCGTTGACAAGGAATGTGCAGCTATTGTTACACAGGTCGTTGTTGATGCAAACGATCCAGGATTTGCTAAACCTACAAAACCAGTAGGAAGCTTCTATACTAAGGAAGAAGCAGATAAGATTGCTGCTGAAAAGGGCTTTACATTTGTAGAAGATGCAGGACGTGGATATCGTCGTGTTGTACCTTCACCAATTCCACAGCGTATCGTTGAATTAAAGGTTGTTGAACAACTTGTTAAGGCTGGCGACATCGTTATTACAGTTGGTGGCGGAGGAATCCCTGTAGTTGAAACAGAGCAAGGATTAAAGGGAGTTGCAGCTGTTATCGATAAGGACCGTTCCAGTGCATTACTAGCACAGTCCATTGGTGCAGATATGTTGATTATCTTAACTGCAGTCGATAGAGTATGCATTAACTATAACAAGCCTGATCAAAAGGAACTTCCAACAATGACATTGGAAGAAGCAGAGAAGTATATCGAAGAGAAGCAATTTGCTCCTGGAAGTATGCTTCCAAAGGTTCAGTCATGCATGGAATTCGTTAAGAATAACACACATGGTGGAACTGCATTAATTACATCATTACAAAAAGCAAAAGTTGCTTTACAAGGTGAAACAGGCACCATTATTACTAAATAATTAGAAGGGGGGATAGTATGTCTGTGAAAGCCAAGAAACGCTCATTAACAGCGTTTACGATTTTATTTATCATTTTAGCAGTACTTTGTGTAATTTCTGTATTATTAAATGGACAGCCAATTAGCGATAGCTTAATCAGTGGTTTAAACCCTGAGAAGTATGGTGACTTGGTT
>ERZ1674235.228-NODE-228-length-5428-cov-1.752652_pt1 | contig 5428 bp, 8 predicted proteins | sample MGYA00581203_ERZ1674235 | MGnify/ENA primary metagenome ERZ1674235 (study PRJEB41354, sample SAMEA4873307) | human saliva metagenome | biome: human-associated habitat [ENVO:00009003]; feature: mouth environment [ENVO:08000002]; material: saliva material... | reverse complement strand
ATTCCCAACGAGAGACAGTCGCTTCACTAACACCGCAAGCGTTTGCTATGTCTAATAGAGTCAATCCTAATTCCTTTCTTCTGTTTTTTATTAAGTTCTGTATAGTCATATAAGAACCTCCTGCGCCTTAATAATAATCCTGGCTTTGCATTTATGCAAATAAAACTTGCATTTACGTATTGACTTACGTATTCGCAAGTTCTATACTTAAGTCAAACAAGAAAGGAGCTAAAATCCAAAATGGTGGAAAAGGGTATCACCGATCAAGAATTGTCTTCATTATTGGGAATAAACCAAGCAACGCTTTTTCGTAAGAAGAATGGCACATCCGATTTTTACCGAAATGAAATCAAGGTCATAAAGGAAGTTTTAGAGTTAACAGATAAGGATATTGATCTTATTTTTTTTGGGAATTAACTTACGTAAACGCAAGAAAGGAGAAGAAATGAACAACAAAATAAACGAAACAATCAATGCATTGTGTGACTGGATACAAGCAGAATTGAAAAATGCTTCCAGTGTGGATACTGAAAGCATTTTGCCAGCAGTTATTGATGCAACCGCCAAACTTGTTGATGCTAATCGTTTTTAAGATTGTTCTGAGTTAAGTTATCGACGATTGTTTCAAAAAGTTTGGAAATTTGCTCACCGATGTAAATGCCGTCGGCTGTGTTGGAAAAACTTCCAGCTTCAATCGCTTTAACAGTTAAATCATAAGCAATTTTAAAAGCTTTATCTTCAATGATTTTATTCACAGTATCACCTCCTTTCATTTCAATTATAGGAGGTTAGAAAGGGAAAACAAAAAGAATCCTACTGAGAAAAGTTAGAAAGGAGGAAGCATGAAAGAAGCAACCACAACAACGGCTCGCGAAGTTATCGGGAAAACATACTTCAGCATTACAGATATACAAACTGTGCTGGGTATGACAAGGGAGCCTGCGAGAATTCTTTTTCAAAAAGTGAAAGCAAGAGAAAAAGAGAAGCTGGGAGAATTCGACGTCTGGCCGAATATGATCCAGAAAGAGAATTTATTAAAAGCGATACACATAACGCAGGAAAACTTGATGAAAGACATACAACTGCGAGAAACGCACGAAAACAAAAAAGCGCCAGCCGACCAAGACGAGCGCTAATTCGATGAAGAATATCATCAACATTATTTTAGCACAAAAACGAAAAGAGGAAAAAAGCAAATATGAAAAAGGCAATAATCGGACGAATTGAAGAGTTTGCGTTTTATGGAATGTTCCTACTGTTCTTTATCAAGGCATTCACATACGCAGTAGGGATTGACCTATGGTAAGAATTGCCGGCGGGATTGAAATTCCTACAGAGTGGGCCAAGAAAAAAACAATCCTGGAAATGAACGAGGCCCAGGGAAACAAACTCAATGAACGAATGCTCCGTAAATGCATACAGGTTTTTAACCAAGCCTACGATAACAGAAACAACAGGGAGTACGTAGTTCATAGCTGCACATTAGGGTACAAAATCACGACAGACACGGAAGAAATCAAGCGGTCAATAACAGACAACGACAGACGCGCAATAACCATGCTGCAGCAAACGAGAAAGGTCAGACAGTTGTTAGGAATGAAAGACCAAATCTCCATGATTAACGATTTATAAGCAATTTAACAAGAAAGGAAAAATCAATAAATGAAATTAAAAAAGGTCATAATTGACAATTTCAGAAACATAGCACATGCAGAACACAACCTCGAAGATTTGAACATTTTTCAAGGGCCAAACAGACAAGGAAAAACAAACACAATCCTGGCCATCTACTGGGCAATAACAGACTTCCTGATGGATGGATCAAGCGACTTCGCAAGTTTTAAACCACTAGACGACACCAAGAAAAAGGTGAGCGTTGAGTTAGAATTCGACACATTCAAACTCAAAAAAGAATTCTACGAAAAGTGGACGAAAACACGCGGAAGCGAAGAAGAAACAATGACCGGCCACAATACAGATTATTACATCGACGACATCAAAACAAAGGTCACCGACGCCAAAAAAGAACTATTGCAAAAGTTCGGAATTGACGGAAAAACAGACATCGCCAAATTCGACCTGCTGCGTGCGGTTTTAGATCCATACTACTTAGCCAAAAACGATTGGAAAGTAACGCGACAATTCATCATAGAACTTGTAGGCGACGTAGAAAACGCAGCAGTCATTAACGATAATCCAGAGTTAGAACCAGTCGCAAATAGACTGGCGCAGGACTGGTATGACACAGACAAGTCAAAGAAATTCTACAAGCAGCAGATTAAGAATTCTAACGAGGATATAACGCGATTACACGGCCAAATCGAGGGCTTGGAAATGGTTAAAGACGTATCAGCAGACGACCTCAAAGCAGCCCAGGCAGAGATTGAAAACATTGATGTAGCGATTGCAAATACAAAGGCCGGAAAGAAAGACACAACGATATCCGACGCGCTACAGAAAACACTGCAGGAATTGCAACAACAGGCACTCGAAAAGGAAACGGCAGAGAGAGCCGAAAATGACGCGCAGAACGCAAGTGTAAGAGAAGAACGAGCAATCATTCAAAATAAAATCGCAGCAGCGCAGAGAGCGAAAGACGAAGCCAGAAACGAAGCAATAAAAGTAGAAAACGAACTGGCAGACATCGACATGCAGACAAATAGAATAACGCTGGAAATTGCCGATAAAGAAAGGCGTATCGAGCGATTAAGAACCGAATACATCGCAACAAAAAACCAGGCAATCCAGACTGAAGAAGTTGCATGTCCGAATTGCGGTCACATCCTAAATCAGGAAGCAATCGAGGCAGAGAAACAACGCCACAACCAACGCCTGGAACAACTAGCAGCAGACGGAAAAACGGCTACGTTAGAATTGCAGAATTTACAGTTCAAACTGAAAGAACTTCAAGAAAGAAGCCGCGAAATCGAATTAAAGCAGGCTCCAGCAAGGGCGGAATTAAACCGAGCAAATGAGAACCTGCAAGCATACGAAAACGAAGTACATGCAATCAAGGAAAAATCATTCATCGCAAGTGCCGAGTTAATCGCATTAAAAACACAAATAGCAGACACGCGAAGAGAGCTGGAAAATCAGCGAATGATTGAAGCACAGGACAACAGCATAAGCGAAGCAATTGCAGCGCTACAAGCGAAGAAAGAACTACCACAGCAAGTGCTGAACCAGCACCATGCATTCACAGCAAATCAAGCGCAAATCGGAAAGATTAAAGCACAGATTACAGCCGAGCAAAAGAACCTGGTCAACTGCGAGCAAGCGGTCGCATTAGTAGAAAGATTTATCCAATTAAAGCTGCAAGCATTCCAGGCGCGCATTGAGTCAGTTTTCGGAACAAAGGTTCGCTTCACATTGATAGAAAACAACATCAAAGAAGGAAGCTGGAACGAAGTGTGCTATCCAAGCGTATGCGATAAGGAAACGCCATTCTTGAATGGATCCGGAAGCGAACAGATTATCGCCGGCATTTACATCGCGGAATGCATTAAGAAGAAGTTAAGCATTGAAGATTTACCGTTCATCTTTGACGAGTGCGACAAGTTAGACACAAAGAGCCTCAAGGCATTGGAAACAAGCGCACAGATCATCACGACAAAGGTCAACGATATCGAACATAACAAGTTAACGCTAACAGCGAAGAAAGGAAAATAAGAAATGACTTCACAGAATACACCAGTAGCAACAAATAATAATCAATTAAGTTTCAAATCAGCAACAGGCCTCGGAAAGGCACAAGAATACTACATGGCAGAAATTGGAACCATCGCAAATAACAACAAGGTGGCGCTAGACGCGGAACAAGTAACATGCGGAAACAACATGATCTCCGCGATGTTCAACCAAGCAGCAAAAGCCGGCGCTTCATTGAATAGTTTTGACCGAAATGAGATTATACAAATTTTGCAAAAAGCAACCATGCTCCGATTGAACGTAGCGGCAGAACCACACGAATGCTACCTAATCACAAGAAACCAAAAGGTAGGCGACTCCTGGGTTAAGAAATTCGAGTTCGGAATTGAGGGCGACGGCAACGACAAGCTGCTTCGTAAGTACGGAGTCGACGTAAAGAAAGTTCATAAATTCTGGGTTGTAAGAGAACACGACGAGTTCACATATCCAAGTTTTAACGGCCTAGAAATCACACCACCAACATGGAAGCCAAAAGACTACTACGGAAAGGGTGTGAGAGTTGTATATCCAATTGAAAAGACGGATGGAACAATTGAGTGGAACATTGCAGAACGCGAAGAAGTCAGAATTAACTTACTGGCACACATCAATCAGAACATCATGAAAAATAAAGACTACACAGACGCGACACGCGCCAAGTTTACTGAACGCATTGCGAATATGACGCTTGATGAATTATTTGCAGACCAGGAGTGCCTAAAAGTAATGAGTCCAGCATGGGCAGCACCACACAGCCGCGAAAACATGATCCTGCGAAAGATGAGAAACAACGCAGTACGACGCTACCCAAAGGAGTTCAGTTCAGCGTTCCAAGAATTAACATACACAGAAACAATCGACGAAACGCCACGTGACGCGCGTATTGACGCAGAACAGGCACTCGAGGCGGAAGTTGAACAACACGCCGGCACAGAACAAATCGCGCATACAGTGCAATTTGACGAAGCCACAGGCGAGGTTATCAGCAAGCTGGAAGAAGAACCAAAGAAAGACACACGCACAACAGTTAAGAAAGCAGCAAAGGCATCACCGGCAGCAGAAACAGTACAGGAAATCACTACAGACGACTGCCCATTTTAGAAAAGAATAGAGAGGACACGAAAAAATGAAAATGATATGTTTCGGAAGTTCCTCTGCAGGAAACAGTTACTACGTTGAATTGACGCGTAATGGTGGCAAGCCTCCGGTTAAATTATTACTGGAGGCAGGGCTGCCATACAAAGAAATAGCTGCAAAAGCAGCAATCAATCAAATCAGAGATAGACGCCGTACTAATCACGCACGGACATACAGATCACTGCAAGTCGATAGCAGATTTCAAACGCAGAGGCGCGCGAGTTTATGCAAATCAATACATTACAGCAGGTGATCCAGAAACAACGCTAAAAGCAGGCACAACAAAGGTCATCGCACTAGATACGACGGTTATACCATTCGAGGTAGAACATGACGCAGAAGAACCGCTGGGCTTTGTAATAAGCACAGGCGTCGAAAAAATACTATTCGTAAATGACTCCAAGTTTTACAAGGCCAAAATGGACGGATTGCAGTTTGACTACGTAATGATCGAAGCCAACTATGACGGACAAGTTCTACACTTCGCACTTGAAAACGCAAAGGCAGAACACGACGCAAAAAACGTGTACAGATACGAGCGAATAATTAACAGCCATATGAGTTTAGCAAATTGCATAAAGCACCTGGAGCGATTGGACCTAAC
>ERZ1674235.185-NODE-185-length-6191-cov-2.029498_pt1 | contig 6191 bp, 8 predicted proteins | sample MGYA00581203_ERZ1674235 | MGnify/ENA primary metagenome ERZ1674235 (study PRJEB41354, sample SAMEA4873307) | human saliva metagenome | biome: human-associated habitat [ENVO:00009003]; feature: mouth environment [ENVO:08000002]; material: saliva material... | reverse complement strand
AGTTGCGATTCCAAATACGGCAGAAATGAAAAATGATTTTGCGATTGAAATCCCTTACTTAGGTGGTTTAATTGCAACGCGTTCTTTAGACACTGAAATTGTTGGTTTGAAAGAAATTCAAGCGAAAAATGAAGGTCGTGTTCGTAACGGTATGGTTGCTTATGATTTATTCACACAATTAAAAGCAGAGAAAAAATCAGCAGGCCAAGTAAATCCTGAAACTAAAGCAAAATTTGATGAAGTCAAAGGTGATTTAGGTTTCGGTTTATTATTAAAACGTTACACAGATAAAGTTGTTGATGCAACGGATGAACAAATTAAACAAGCAGCACGTGATACTATTCCAAATGTCGGTCCTAACTTCTGGGCATTCCGTGGTATGTTAGCCGCAGGTGGTTTAATTATTTTACTGACCTTTGGTGCATTTGTTCAAAATTTACGTAACAAAGTGACTTCTTCTCGCTTATTACTTAAAGCATTGCTTTGGGGTATTCCATTGCCATTCTTAGCGATTGAATTTGGTTGGTTCTTAGCTGAATTTGGTCGTCAACCATGGGCGATTTATGAAGTATTACCGGTGGGTGTGTCTGCCTCTAACTTGAGTGTAGGTGACTTATGGTTCTCTATCGGTTTAATTTGTGTACTTTACTTCTTCTTCATCATTGCGGAAATGTATTTGATGTTTAAATATGCACGTTTAGGTCCAAGTGCATTGAAAACCGGCAAATACTATTTTGAGCAATCATCTAAATAAGCAGGAGATGGATTATGCTTGATTATGAAATTCTACGTATTATTTGGTGGGTGCTAGTTGTTGTATTGCTTATCGGTTTCTCTGTAACAGATGGATTCGATATGGGCGTGACCGCACTTTTACCAGTAGCAGGTAAGAAAGAAGTAGAAAAACGTATTATGATTAACTCTATTGCTCCACACTGGGATGGTAACCAAGTTTGGTTATTAAGTGCTGGTGGTGCAATCTTCGCGGCATGGCCGATTGTTTATTCTGTAGCGTTTTCAGGCTTCTATATTGCCTTATTCCTCGTGTTAGCTGCGTTATTCTTCCGTCCAATTGGTTTTGAATATCGTGCGAAAATTGATAATCCGACATGGCGTGCGATGTGGGATTGGGGCTTATTTGCGGGTGGTTTTGTACCTGCATTAGTATTCGGTGTAGCATTTGGTAATTTATTACAAGGTGTACCATTTGAATTAAATGAGCTTTCACAAGCAACTTACACAGGTTCGTTCTTTGCATTATTAAACCCATTCGCATTACTTTGCGGTGTGTTAAGCCTTGCAATGTTAGTGACTCACGGTGCGAACTGGTTACAAATGAAAACCACTGCAGCATTGCGTGATCGCGCAAGAGCAATTACACAAATTGGTGCATTAGTGACATTAATTACTTTTGTACTTGCAGGTGTATGGCTTTCTTTCAAAGACGGTTATGTGGTGACTAGCGTGATTGATCACTTTGCAGCATCAGCGCCAGCTTCAGGTAAACAAGTGGCAGTTGAAGCAGGTGCATGGTTCAAAAACTTCAATGAAAATCCAGCTTTATGGGCATTCCCAGCATTAGTAGTAGTTGGTGCATTATTGAATGTGGTTGCATCTAAAGCAAATCGTTGCGGTTTCGCGTTCTTATTCTCAGTATTAACCATGGCTGGTGTGATTATCACTGCGGCAGTATCAATGTTCCCATTTGTAATGCCTTCAAGTACTCATCCAGAACAAAGCTTGTTAATGTGGGATGCAACATCAAGTCAATTAACATTAAACTTAATGTTCTACTTGGCATTAGTATTCGTTACCATCTCATTGCTTTACACCACTTGGTCATACTACAAAATGTTTGGTCGCTTGGATGAAAGCTTTGTTAAAGACAACAAAAACTCATTATACTAAGGAGAAACAATATGTTATATGCAATTTGGGTAGTGGGTGTGTTGGCTGCAGTTATGGTGAGTGCTAAATTAACCATTGGTAAAGAAAAGTCAGGTAAATTTGACGAGTAATGATGATTAATTCACTCTATCAATTAAGTAATAAGGGTTCCTTGCGAACCCTTTCGTTTATTTTAGCGTTATTTTTAACTGCGGCTTTCTTTCTAAATTTAAGTCAATTTTCGACCGCACTTCGAACTGCTCATCCTGCTTGGATTCTCGCAATCTTTTGGGGATTGATTAATTTATGGATCCACGGCATTGGATTTGATATTCGACGGGCAATATGGCAGCTTGTTTTCTTGCCATTTATTGGTTATTTCACCACAATAATCGCTATTGTTCAGCATTGGTTATTATAAGAACGATAGACAAATATTATTATTTGGCGCTTGCACATCTAATGAACAGGTTCTAAAATAAGCGGCTTGTTATGGCTGATAATTTGAGCATTATTTTGAATAACCAATGTTTTACCTTTCCGGTTCGTGTCTATTATGAGGACACGGATGCTGGCGGAGTAGTGTATCACGCACGTTACTTACATTTCTTTGAGCGTGCGCGAACTGAATATTTAAGAACGCTTAATTTTTCCCAACAATCATTATTGCAGGAACAACAAGTCGCTTTTGTGGTCAAAACCATGTCTATTGACTATTGTATTCCGGCAAAATTGGATGATTATCTTATTGTCGAAACTGAAATAACGGCAGTGAAAGGGGCAACAATCCTCTTTGAACAGCGGTTAGTTCGTGAGACGGTGGTGTTATCAAAGGCTACTGTTAAGGTAGCCTGTGTTGATCTAGGCAAAATGAAACCTGTCGCAATTCCTGAAGAATTAAAAGCGGCATTTTTAAAGTAAATAACTTTTCGGAGTATGCAATGACTGCAGAATTGAACTTTTTAGATCTTTTTCTAAAAGCGAGTATCGTTGTTCAACTTGTAATTGTGATCTTAATTTCGTTCTCAATTATTTCTTGGGCAATCATCATTCAACGTAGCCGTATTTTGACGAGCGCGTTAAAAGAAGCGAACACTTTTGAAGATCGTTTTTGGTCTGGTGAAGATTTAAATAAACTTTATGATGGTTTATCTAATCGTCGTGAAGTATTAACAGGTAGCGAACAAATTTTCTTTGTCGGATTTAAAGAATTCTCTCGCTTAAAACAAGTGAATGCGAATGCACCAGAAGCCATCATCAAAGGTACGACTCGTGCGATGAACCTTGCGATGAATCGTGAAGTAGAAGCGCTTGAAAGTCGTGTGCCTTTCTTAGCAACAGTTGCTTCTGTAAGTCCATATATCGGTTTATTTGGTACCGTTTGGGGGATCATGCACGCATTTATGGCATTAAGTGGTGCGAAACAAGCAACATTACAAATGGTTGCTCCCGGTATCGCAGAAGCCTTGATCGCAACAGCAATCGGTTTGTTTGCGGCGATTCCAGCTGTAATGGCGTATAACCGTTTAAGCTTACGTGTAAATGCGATTGAACAAAATTATGGTAACTTCATTGATGAATTCACCACAATTTTACATCGTCAAGCTTTTGGTAAAGCGCCCCATTAAAAATAAATGAAAAATTGACCGCACTTAATAAATAAAACGAAAGTGCGGTGGATTTTAGCGAAGTTTTAGAGGAAATTATGGCTCGTCGTCAGCGTAAAGACATTAAATCTGAAATTAACATCGTGCCATTTCTCGATGTTCTTTTAGTTTTAGTGTTAATTTTTATGGCAACCGCGCCGATTATCAGTCAGAGCGTTCAAGTAGAACTCCCTGATTCGGTGCAAAGTCAAAATGTATCAAATGAAGATAAAACACCGGTTATCTTAGAAGTAGCAGGTGTAGGGCAGTATTCGATTTCTATTGGTGGTCAACGCCAAGAAGGCCTTAACGAAGAAATGGTAACCCAATTATCAAAACAAGAATTTGATAAAGACAATAACACAATGTTCTTAGTGGGCGGAGCAAAAGATGTACCTTATGAAGAAGTGATTAAAGCACTGAATTTACTACATCTTGCCGGCATTAAGTCTGTGGGTTTAATGACCAACCCAATTTAAGAATAAGTAGGTAAAACCGTGCAGAATAATCGACGAAAAAAACGTGCAAATGAGTTTGTCATCTCTATTGCGATGCACCTTGCATTGTTTGCTTTGTTGATTTGGAGCTCTCTTTATCAAACCGTTGAAATAATGGGTGGTGGAGAAGGTGAAGGTGATGCCATGGGAGCTGTGATGGTCGATACTGGCAGCGCAGCACAGGAATGGGGACGTATTCAACAACAGAAAAAAGGTCAAACTGATAAACAGAAGAAACCTGAGCCTGTAGTTGAAGAGAAAAAACCAGAGCCTGAACCTGAACCAAATCAGCAAGAAATTGCGAAACAAGAAGAGATTAAGCGTCAGCAGGAAATTCAACGTCAAAAAGAACTTGAAAAACAAAAGCAGCAAGAAATTGAAAAGCAAAAACAGCAACAAGAGCTTGCTCGTCAAGAGGCGTTAGAAAAACAGAAACAAGCTGAAGAAGCAAAAGCAAAACAAGCTGCAGAGGCAGCGAAGTTGAAAGCTGAAGCTGAGGCAAAACGTTTAGCGGCAGCCGCTAAACAGGCTGAAGAAGAGGCAAAAGCGAAGGCGCAAGCAGAAGCTCAAAAAGCGAAAGAAAAGGCAGAAGCAGATGCTAAAGCTAAGGCTGAGGCGAAAGCGAAAGCAGAGGCTGAAGCAAAAGCGAAGGCAAAAGCTGAGGCAGACGCCAAAGCGAAAGCAGAAGCAGAGGCTAAGGCAAAAGCTAAAGCAGAAGCTGATGCAAAAGCGAAAGCAGAGGCTGAAGCAAAAGCGAAGGCCAAGGCAAAAGCTAAAGCGGATGCAGAAGCTAAAGCGAAGGCTGATGCGAAAGCCAAAGCAGATGCAGCAAAACGTAAAGCGGATCAAGCTGCTTTAGATGATTTCATGAACGGTGGTGACATCGGTGGTGGTAGCGCATCTAAAGGCGGTAATGCGAATAAAGGCGGTACACAAGGTAGTGGTGCAGGACTTGGTGCTGGAGATGGTGGCAAAGTAGGTGACCAATATGCGGGTGTAATTAAGCGTGAAATTCAACGCCGCTTCTTAAAAGATCCAAGTTTTGCCGGTAAAGTTTGCCGCATTAAAATTCAACTCGGTCGAGATGGTACTATTTTAGCTTACCAACGAGTTTCTGGACCTGATGATATCTGTACTGCAGCATTAAGTGCGGTGGCAAGAACGAAAAAAGTTCCAGCAGCACCATCTGATGCAGTGTATGAGAAATATAAAGCGCCGGCTATCGATTTTGATATCAATGCTCGATAATTGGTTTTAGGAAAATAACAACGTTAAAATAAGGTGATTAAATGAAATTGATCAAACGTGTTATGGGGCTATTTGTGGTGATGTTTGCATTTGCAGGCACAGCAATGGCAGAAGATGAAGTACGAATTGTGATCGATGAAGGGGTTGATGGGGCTCGTCCTATCGCAGTTGTTCCTTTCGCTGGTTCTGCACCTGAAAATATTGGTCAAATTGTTGCGGATGACTTACGTAATAGTGGTAAATTTAACCCAATTCCAGTAAGCCAAATGCCACAACAACCAACGACTGCAGCAGAAGTGAAACCAGAAGCTTGGACGGCTTTAGGTATTGATGCTGTTGTGGTAGGTCAAGTGACATCAACTGGTAGCGGTTATAACATTTCTTATCAGTTAGTTGATACTGTGGGTGCATCAGGTACGCCAGGTGCAGTACTTGCGCAAAATAGCTATACCGTGACAAACAAATGGTTACGTTATGGTGCACATACCGTGAGTGATGAAGTATTTGAAAAATTAACTGGTATTCGTGGTGCATTCAGAACACGTATTGCTTATGTAGTGCAAAAAAATGGTGGTTCGCAACCTTATGAAGTTCGTGTAGCAGATTATGATGGTTACAATCAATTTATTGTAAATCGTAGCTCACAACCAATTATGTCTCCAGCATGGTCTCCAGATGGTAAACGTTTAGCTTACGTATCTTTTGAGAACAAAAAATCACAACTTGTTGTACAAGACTTAGGTTCAGGTTCTCGTAAAGTTGTTGCTTCTTTCCCTGGTCATAACGGTGCACCAGCGTTCTCTCCAGACGGTTCTAAACTTGCGTTTGCTTCTTCACAAGATGGTTTATTAAACATCAACTGTAAATTCGACATCTGTAAGAAACTCTAATGAACAAGTTCATTAAGTGTTTC
>ERZ1674235.176-NODE-176-length-6416-cov-2.093224_pt1 | contig 6416 bp, 6 predicted proteins | sample MGYA00581203_ERZ1674235 | MGnify/ENA primary metagenome ERZ1674235 (study PRJEB41354, sample SAMEA4873307) | human saliva metagenome | biome: human-associated habitat [ENVO:00009003]; feature: mouth environment [ENVO:08000002]; material: saliva material... | reverse complement strand
GCCTTGATTTGCGTTATGTTCGTGAAGAGGAGAACGAGTTTGTAATTGGCGCTATGGCGACACAAGGAGATGTGGAACGTTTTGAGCCATTACAACAATTCTGCGGTGGTGCCGTAGTTAAAGGCGTTAAGGAAATCCTTGGCGTTCAATTCCGTAATACAGCTACTATGGGCGGCTCTGTAGCTAGTAGATTCGGCTTCTCCGATATCATTCCTGCATTGTTGGCAGTACATGCAGACATCGTTACCTTTAAAGGTGGTCGCATGTCCATGCAAGACTATATGACGTATAGAGAACGTGATATTCTCATGGAAATTCGCATTCCTAAAGTAGATGTGCCTGTAGCTGTGGAAGCACTTCGCATCTCTCGTGGCGATTTCCCAGTGTTGACAGGTGCTCTTCGCCGTGATGACAAAGGCGTTGAAGTGTACATCGGTACAAGACCTGGCGTGCCTCAATTAGCAGAAAAAGCAAGTGCTTTGCTTTCAGAAAAAGGATTATCTGCAGCAAAAGAAGCAGGTCAATTGGCATCTGAAGAATTAGTTTATCAATCTAACTCCCATGCGTCTAAAGAATACCGCATGGAAATGGTGAAAGCAATGGTTCAACGCTTAGCTAAGGAGGTGGCACAATAATGGAACTCGTACTAAATATTAATAATAAAAATGTAACTGTTAATGTGCCAACTGATGAAATGTTATTGGATACATTGCGTAATCTTGGTTACTATAGCGTACGTTGTGGCTGTGACACAACAAACTGTGGCCTTTGCACTGTATGGGTAGATGACGAAATTATCTTGTCTTGTGCATATCCTACATTCCGTGCACCAGGTCATAAAATCACTACATTAGAAGGCTTGCAAGAAGAGGCTGAATTATTAGCGGCTTGTATTGCTAGCGAAGGCGCTGACCAATGTGGCTTCTGTACAACTGGCATGATGATGAGTGCTATCAACTTGAAACGTAAAAATCCAAAGGCTAGTGATGATGAGATTCGTGAATACCTCATCGGTAACTTGTGCCGTTGTACTGGCTATGAATCACAACTTCGAGGGGTTCGTAAATTCTTAGAAGGAGGCCTAAAATAATGAATAAGCACATTGGTAAATCCTATGACAAGGTTGACTCTAAAGGTATTTTGACGGGTAAACCGTCTTATACTGGCGATTTTGTTCCAAAAGATGCGCTCGTTATTAAGGTTCTTCGTAGCCCTCATGCACAGGCGCGCATTAAATCTATTGATACATCTAAAGCTAAATTAATTCCTGGTGTAGAAGCTATCTTTACACATGAAGATGTGCCTAATACTCGTTTTACATTGGCTGGTCAAACCTATCCAGAGCCATCTGCTTATGATGCGCTTATCTTAGACCCTGTAGTTCGCTATGTAGGCGATGAAGTGGCTCTCGTAGTTGCTAAAGATGAGGCTACAGCTTTAAAGGCTATGCCGCTTATCAAGGTTGAATACGAAGTACAAAAACCTGTACTCGATATGCATACGGCTATCGACCATGAAACAGTAGTCCATCCTGAAGATGATATTCATAATAATATCCCTGTAGGTCAAGATTATAAACGCAATATTTGCGTATCTTATCATAAACGAGTAGGCGATATTGAAGCTGAACTTGCAAAATGTGATTATATAGTAGATGGCACTTACTTTGACCAGGCTACACGCCAAACAGCAATGGAACCATTCCAAAGCTTTGGTTATGTAGATGCATTAGGTCGTGTAGTAATTGTATCCTCTACGCAAATCGTATTCCATGTTCGCCGTCACATCGCACGTGCTCTTGGCATTCCTGCTACTAAAGTTCGCGTATTAAAACCTCGTATCGGCGGTGGCTTCGGCTCTAAACAAACGGCTTGTACAGAAATTATGACAGCCTTTGTAGCATGGACATTGAAGAAACCTTGTTACCTTTTATATGATCGCACAGAATCGCAAACTTGCTCCACTACACGTCATGCTCGTGAATGGAAAATCCGCGTAGGTGCTACAAAAGATGGAATTATCAAAGTAATTGATATGGACTCCATTACTGATGCAGGTGCTCATGCAACTCACTGTTTCACTACTACTACAGCTGGTGAGCATAAGTCCATTCCTTTATACAATAAAGCGACAGCTATCCACTACGGTACAGAAGGCGTATACATGAATCATACACCAGGCGGTGCATTCCGTGGTTATGGTGCTACAGAAGCGTTATGGCCATTAGAGTGTGCTGTTAATAATTTGGCGGATAAAATGGGCGTTGACCCTGCTGAATTGCGTCAAAAGAACTTGATTGCTCAAGGTGAACAAAGCTTGGTATACGCTCCAGATGAATACCTTGACTCTGGTCTATTCCAAGATACAGTAAACCGCGTAAAAGAAATGGCTCGTTGGGATGAACGCCCTCATTCTTGGGATATCGATGAGCGCTATCGCGGCGGTCTTGGCATGGCATTAGCGTTGCAAGGTTCTGGCGTTGCTAATATCGACGTAGCATCTGTAGAAATTCGTCTTGGCGATGATGGTAACTACACATTGTACACTGGTTCTTCCGAAATGGGCATGGGCTCTAATACTGTATTGACTCAAATGGCCTGCGAAGTAATCGGTTGTCCTATGGAATATATGACTGTTGTTGAATCCGATACAGATATCGTACCATTCGACCCAGGTTCCTATGCATCTAGTACGACATATGTAACTGGCACAGCTGCTAAGATGGCTGCTGAAGAATTGCGCACTAAAATTATCGCTAAATTCGCAGAATTCTTTGAAACTGATGTTGAAAATGTTGAATTTGATGGCGTTGTAGCCACAACAAAAGATGGCTCCAAAACTATGGATATCCATCAATTAGCTCCGAAATTATTAGTAGGTGTTAAAGCAGAACAATTATCTGGTTTCGCTACATGGGGCAGTCATACATCCCCACCTCCATTCATGGCAACTATTGCAGAGGTAAAAGTAGACAAACAAACTGGTAAGGTTATTCCTCTTCACTTCTATTCCTGCATCGACTGCGGTACTGTTATTAACCCTAAATTGGCTCGCGTTCAAGTTGAGGGCGGTGTAGTACAAGCAATCGGCATGGCGCTATATGAAGATGTACGCTATTCTAATAATGGTCGCTTAGAGACTAATAACCTTATGACTTATAAAATTCCAACTCGTCAAGATATCGGTGAATTACATACAGACTTCGTAGAGTCTTATGAACCAACTGGCGGTTTTGGTGCTAAATCTATTGGTGAAGTTGTTATTAACACTGGTTGTCCAGCTATCCAACATGCTATTAAAAATGCAGTTGGTGCGGATGTTCGTACATTACCTATGACACCTGAGAAGGTATTTATGGCTATGGACGAGAAATATAAAGTATAGGGAGTTTTAATTTCTTGTTACTTTCTAAGGAGGCCTGGTTCTATGACATCACAAACATCCTATTGGAATCGACTGATTCAGCCGGGAATCGTTGCCCTTGTTGGGGCAGGCGGTAAAACGACTGTGCTTTCAAAGCTAGTAGAATATGGACGGCTGAAAGGTCAGCCCATCGTAGTTACGACTACGACTCGACTTTATGAATCTCAGGTTGCTCATTATAAACCGATTTATACTCAAAATATTAATGAAGCAGATGAGTATTGTACTGATCGTGTATTACATGGTTATTGTGGTGCGTGGTTCTCTGGAATTACAGGAACAAAAGTAGACTCCTTAGATTGTGATCTTATCGATGGTTTATCCAAGTTACATCCTAACTGGCAAATTGTGGTAGAAGCAGATGGGGCGAAGGAAAAATGGCTCAAGGCGCCTAAGACGAGTGAACCTGTTATTCCAACCCTTACAAAGACTACGATTGGTCTTGTTAACCTACAAATGCTAGGGGCTCCCCTTGATGATGAGCACGTACATAATATTGAGCTCGTTCAAGATATCGTAAAGCGCGATATGGGGGCTATTGTAACACCGCGTATGTTGGCTGATCTTGTATTACACAAGCAAGGTTTATTCCAATACAGCAAAGGGAAAAAAATCCTATTCTGTACTGGTTATGAAACAGTGCAACATCGCATCATCGATGATTTTATTGATCATATTGTGGATAGCGATATTTCTGCTATCATCTTAGCTGATGGATATAAAGCAAGTTGCGAAATCCGTCGCATCATTCAATGTCGGTAGGTACTCATGACTAATGTGAAAGCAAATTATAATACCGCTTTCAGTACAATGAGAGACCCCATAGGCAAGACTGTTCTAGATGCGGTCTGTGGGGCTCTTCAATGTGGATGGGGTGGTTCGGTAGTGCCTGAGATGTCATGTAAACTACCTTTTGTGGCAGTTACTGGTGATGATCATGAAAAACTAGAACCTATTGTCACATCCTATGGTTTTGAAGCGATTCGAAATGAGCATCCTCAGCTAGGACAAGGTGTATCCATAGCGATGGGGGTACGTCATTTAGTAGAAACATCGCCCATACCGTTAGATGGTATTCTTTGCTCAGTAGGGGATCAACCTCTTCTGACGAGTGCTGTCGTACATGAGGTCATTAGTGCATTTAGTGAAAACTTTCATTCAAAAACTATCGTTGTCCCACATTATGGGGAGAACTATCAATCGGGAAACCCCGTTCTCTTTGGTTCTCATTGGTTTGATTTTTTACAACAGATCCAAGGGGATCAAGGCGGTAAGACCATCATTCGTGGTGATGGCAAGGACTATGTCTTGAAATTATGGATTCGTGACGATATTGGTGACGATATCGACACACCCGATGATTTTGAGCGTTTAAAACATCGTGAAAGTGAGGCATTATGAAACCATTAGTGCTCATGCGCGGAGGCGGAGATATCGCTTCCGGCGCTGTATATAGATTGAAACGGGCGGGCTATCCCGTGGTTATTAGTGAAATTGCGATTCCTACTATGATTCGCCGAGAAGTATGCTACGGTAATGCCGTTCATCGTGGTGAAATGGTTTTGGAACGCTTTGTAGCCCGTCATGTTGCCCTTAGTGAAGTGAAAGATACTTTGGCACAAGGGATAATTCCCGTTGTGACTAGTTCATACGAAGAGTTATTAGATACACTGAAACCAGCTATTGTAGTAGATGGTATTTTAAGTAAGAAGAATCTAGGTACAAAACGTGATGATGCAGAGCTTGTCATAGGTGTTGGGCCTGGGTTTACCGCAGGGGGCGATGTAGATGTAGTCATCGAAACAATGCGTGGTCATTCCTTAGGTCGCTGTATCTATGATGGTCCTGCTCAGCCGAATACAGGCATTCCTGGCAATGTAGGTGGCTATACTCATGAACGTGTAATACACTCACCAAAGGCTGGTCTATTTACGGCAAAGCGTCATATTGGTGATTCTGTACAGGCCAATGAGGTTATTGGTTATGTCGATGAAGAGCCAGTACGGGCAGATAAATCCCTAGCTGTTGGCGGCGGCGTTCTAGAGGCTGTTACTGCGTGGGATTATGAAAGGAATTTAGATGGAAACAATCTATGATGTGATGAAAGACCGTCTACAGGTTACTGAAACTACCTTGATGGTTACTGTTTTATCTGGTCCTCGTCAAGGGGATAAGACTGTTTATGCCGAAGATGGTAGTGTGCTATATGGTACAGCTATTGAAGGCTTTACAGTAGATAAAGCAAAACTTAATTCTCTATGTATGGTAGGCGAAATTGAATGTTTTGTACAACCAGTAGAAAATGATCCGTCCGTTCTCGTATTGGGTGCTGGTCATGTGAGCCGAGCGATTACAGATTTACTGTTATTCATTGGCTGTCGTGTCACTGTTGTAGATGACCGTCCAGAATATGTAGTCCCTGAATTCTTTGATGAACGTGTTACACGTAAATGCTTGCCTTTAGAAAACTTCAAGAACGATTTACCTCTTGATGAGTATAATGGTTTTATCATCGTAACGCGTGCGCATGAGTACGACAATATATGCCTTGAACAACTTCGTGGCTACTTGCCTACGTATATGGGCGTTATGGGTAGTCAAAAGCGCATTCATTACGCTTTTGAAGTGTTGCGTGAGCAAGGTTGGACTCAAGAGGAGCTTGATATGGTTTATGCTCCAATCGGGCTAGATCTTGGTGCACAAACACCGGAAGAAATTGCGTTATCTATCGTTAGTGAATATTTGGCAGTGGTACGTGGTAAACAAGGCGGCTCATTGCGGAAAGGTAGAGTGAGCCATGAATCGTGAGTTTATTGAATATTTAAGTGCTCGTAAAAATGAAACACTAGCTGTAGCTACTATTTTATTTACCCGTGGTTCTACACCGCGTAAGGCTGGCACATCTATGGTAGTATTCCCAGATGGATCTATCTTTGGTACTATCGGTGGTGGTCGTGCTGAAAATGAGATTCGTCTAAGCGCTGTTGATTCCT
>ERZ1674235.175-NODE-175-length-6495-cov-2.406056_pt1 | contig 6495 bp, 4 predicted proteins | sample MGYA00581203_ERZ1674235 | MGnify/ENA primary metagenome ERZ1674235 (study PRJEB41354, sample SAMEA4873307) | human saliva metagenome | biome: human-associated habitat [ENVO:00009003]; feature: mouth environment [ENVO:08000002]; material: saliva material... | reverse complement strand
CTGAACGAGGAGAAAATTCTTCAAAGCAGCATTGAAACGCTTGACGAATACATGATGGAAAATTTGCCATATCGCTATCAGATAACGATTGCGGATAACGGCAGTCAAGATAACACCTTAAAAATAGCGAAAAGCTTGGCGCAAAATCATAAATCAGTTCGTGTCGTAAGGCTGGCTGAACGCGGTCGCGGGCGAGCATTAAAGCAAGTCTGGCAAAGCAGTCAGGCGGACGTTCTGACGTATATGGATGTCGATTTGTCCACTAGCCTGGATGATTTTCTGCCGATGATTCAGCCGCTTGTGGCGGGCGAAGCGGGCGTGGCGATTGGTTCTCGATTGATGAAAAAATCAAAGACCAGCCGCGGTTTTAAGCGGGAGTTTATTTCACGGTGTTACAACAAGATTATCAAATTGACGTCGCGAACCAAATTTAGCGATGCGCAGTGCGGATTTAAGGCAATTCGTCGCGACGTGGCGAAGAGATTTTTGCCAAAAATTAAGGACAATGAATGGTTCTTCGACACAGAGCTTTTGATTAAAACGGAGCGCGCGGGCGTGCCGATTCACGAGCAACCCGTTACTTGGATTGAAGACACTGATAGTCGTGTGAAGATTGTAAAAACTGCGGTCGATGACTTAAAAGGACTGCATCGAGTTAATAAAGAATTGGACAATCGTTCGTGGCTTGAGAAAATGGCTCTTCCGATTCTGTTGATTGCGGCGGGCGCATTGTATATGTTTGGCGCGATGCATAATGGCATGGCAAATAGTTATTACGCGGCGGCAGTGAAACGGCAATTCGGCTTTGCTAGTGCGATGATTTCCGCAGTTACACTAATGTTAACTCCTGTTGCGGCGTTGATGTTTGGATTTAATAATCCAGACGCTATCTTGACCTTTATGCTCACCGCCAGCGGTTACGCATTTCTCAGGTCATTGGAAGGTAGGCGTCCGCTTTTATGGCTTGGTCTGGCGGGGCTGTTTACGGGACTAGCGTTTAACACGAAAATGCTCCAGGGCTTGATGGTTTTGCCTGCGATGGTAATTGTCTATCTAGCGTTCGCTAAGCCGCCAATTGTTACGCGATTTCTACATTTGATGTTTGCGGGCGTGATTACGACGGTGTCGACTTTATGGTGGAGCGTGCTTGTTTGGCTGACGCCGTCTGGTAATCGACCGTGGGTTGGTAGTACGAATGACAATAGTATTTGGAGTTTGATTTTTGGCTATAACGGATTTGGTCGGCTATTAGGAAGCCACGGCGGCGGAGGTGGCGGAACTCCTCCGAATAGTACTGGTATGGCAATGGCAAGTCCTGGCGGAATGGGCGGCGGCGCTCCCAGTGGCGGTCATGGTCCTGGAGGTACTGGATTTGGTGGGCAAACGGGAGTGTTTAGGATATTCAATAATGATTTTGGACCGAACATCGCATGGCTACTAATTTTAGCATTAGCGAGCGGCGGACTACTCTTATGGATTTTACGCAAGACTCCGCGGACTAATCGCGGACGAGCGGCGGTGATATTCTGGATACTTTGGCTGATCATTCACATCGTAATATTTAGTATGACTAGCGGCGTGATTCATCCGTACTACGTGGTGGTTATGGCACCGGCTGTCGCGGCTCTGGTTGGGATTGGTGTGCCATTTCTGTGGGGCGCGTACATTAGACGAAAATCGTATGCTTGGATTTTGCCTATGCTGGTCGGCGTGACGGCGGCGATTGTGATAATTATTCTTAGCTACGCTGGTACGATGACTTGGCTAATGTGGACGGTTGGCATTCTGGGGGCTATCGGTATGATTGGGCTATTGGTCAATCTATATACGCCGAAACGTTGGCTTCAGAACTTGGCAATTATCACCTCCGTGGCTGCGTGTATGACCGCTCCGGTTGTTTACACTCTGTCGACCGTCAACGTTACGCATACGGGCAGTATTCCGACGGCAGGTCCAAGTTCAACAGCGATGCAGGGAAGCAATAATGAAAAATCTCAGGCAGACAGCGCGTTGGTTCAATATCTTTTACGAAACCAAAATGGTGCGACTTGGTTGGTGGCGGTGGATAGCGCGAATGAATCAGCGGCAATTCAGCTAACTAGCGGTCAGCCAGTCATGGCAATTGGCGGATTCAACGGCAGCGACACGCCACTCACGCTTGAACAATTTAAGCAGTTGGTGGCGGACGGCAAATTGAAATATTACGCCGCCAGCTCGCACGGTCATGGCGGTGGTCCAAACGGTGGAAATAGCGAAATCACAAATTGGATTAAGAAAAACGGTAAAGTCGTTAATTATGGAGGTAGTGATGTAACATTATACGAACTATCTGCATAGGAAATAAATTTAGCCAAAGGAGAAATATTATGAAAAGATTAGACCAAGAATCTCAAACAACACCAGAAAATATCTTTAACAATTCGGAATACGCCTCGAACGAAAAACGCTCAATTAGCGTCGGCGCGGCAATGGGAATGGCAATTGGTGGCGTGGTTTTGTGCGGACTAGGATTTGTTGCGGGTATGCAAGTTGGCGGCTCCAGCGGAAGCCAAATGGGCGGGCAAGCTGGCGGTCCTCCAGGAATGAGCCAATCTCAAGGCGGTCCTGGCGGATCTAGGCAACAATCTGGCGGAAATAGCAGCACGTCTCAATCTCAATCTGATCAATCGGGTTCATCTTCAGCTGGGCAAACTCCGTCAGCTCAAAATAACACAACTAACACGCCGCCATCAGACGCTTCACAGTCTGGCGTAGTACCGCAACCAACTTCTCAATCCTCTCGACAATAAAAACCTAGTTCTCAATAAAAAATTACCACCTCATCACGGGGTGGTAATTTTATGTAGTTGCAGGTTAGCGCAGAATGAATAGTCCTGCGGCAACTAATGCTAGGATGGCGATAACACCTAAGAAGACATTAAATCCTGTGTTTGCAAGTAGTCCGCTTACGGCATTCTGAGGCTTATTAGCTGGATTATGAGCGGCAGCTGACGGATTTCCAGGCTGAGGCTGCGGCTGTGGTTGTGGTTGTACTGCCCTAGGGATCGCTGATGTGTCAATAGCCAGAGTACCGCTAAACACAGCTTGAAGTCTTCCTATGACGGTTATCCCGTTTACCCAAGAAACATTCAAAATAGGGGATGCTCCGTTGGCTGGTAGCGATAGTATATGAACTTTTCCAATAGTTTCTGTATCGTTGATGACATCTTCTGAGTGATATATATAAAATGGACTTCCCGTGATATCTCTCATTGGTGAAACAAATGATTTGTCGTTAGGCTTAACATTAGCCCGCTGATCTTCAAGATGTAGAGAAGTCAGGGATGTTAATCCAGCTAGCGGACTTATGTCGGTGATGGCGTTCTCTTTTAGAGATAGAGTCCTTAGGGAAGTTAGGCTAGATAGTGGGCTTAGGTTTGAGATTGAATTGTGATTTAACGACAAATTCTTAAGATTCTTGGCGGCTTCTATTCCAGTTAGGTTGGTAATATTTGAGTTGTCTAGGTTAAGATCTGTCAATTTTTCCAACTCTACGTCAGTAATTTTTTGATTTTCTGCACGAGCTGTACCAAGTTTTTCTCCTAGTTTTTCATTGAGTAGCTTGCGTAGTTCTGTGTCTTTGACTTCAACCTCTTTAGGTTCTCGCTTTTGATATACACGAACGTAGTCGACTGACATAGTTGCAGGGAATGTGCCTGGTTCTTCTGCTACGACATTGTAGGCATTCGACCATTTACCACCAGGGCCGTCGATATAAGTACCGCCAATTGCCATGTTAAGACGCAGGAAGAATGGTACGTCGAATGGTCCGTGCGGTGTGTTTGCGGCATTTGGTTGACCAAATCCTTCAACTGTGTGATAGCTTTTTCCATCAATGAAGTATTCTAGCTTTCCTTCGGTCCATTTTACTCCATACGTATGCCAGTCAGTAGTATTTGAAAAGCCTGCCGGTAGGTCCGATTTGTGGCTGTTCTTGTGTGTCTTATTGGTTATGGATTTTCCCCAGTGTGCATCCGCGGCAGCATAGTCCAAATCAGAACCCTTTGTTTCTACGATGTCGATTTCGCCATTCATAGGCCACCCGTCGCCGTATCTTTTTTCATTAGGGCTCATCCAGAATGCTGGCCAGGTGCTCTTATTATTTGGCATTTTTATTCGAGCCTCAAAATATCCGTAAGTCCAGGTTTTCTTGTCTCTTGTTTCTATAAATCCAGAGGTAAAATCTTTATTTTTGCCCTTATTACAGGTTACGCCTGGTTTATATAGACCGATCAGATTTAGGCTACCTCCACTGACGTTTATATTTTCCGCGGAGCCTGTATAGCACCCCTGAACCTCACTAGCGTTCCAGCCTCCTGTGTATGGAGACCATACGTTCGTATCTAGTGAATCTCCATTAAATTCATCTGACCAGACTTTCTCATATTCACTATCTGTTGGCGGATATGGACTTCCTGCACTTTTGGCATTGTCTATAGGCAGGGTGAATATCGATCCACTAATAATAGCTGTAGCTATCATTAATCCAGTTACCGCCTTAAACTTTGTATTCAAAAAACGTTTTTTTATTAACATTTTTTATCTCTCCCAATATTTTGATATTTAACACCACTATAACAATAAGCGGAATAAAAGTAAAGTTTAATATGTAGCTATTTTAACAACATGATTACAGAGGTGTTGGTTGCTGGAGTTTCAGGTTGAAATAAAAAATTGCCACCCCATAATGAGATGACAATTTTTCTGTAAACGCCTAAGCTAGTTAGCGATTAATAGTTAAGTTTACTGATTTTAGAGATTTGATGTTAGAGACTGCTCTTAGGTCGAAGACAGAGTTGTTCTTAAGAGATAAGGACTTGAGGTTTTTAGCTGCCTCTAAGCCTGTTAAATCGTGAATTTTTTCTGCTTCTGATGCGTTGTCGGCTGCGTCTAGGTTAAGATCTGTCAATTTTTCTAGCTCTACGTCAGTAATTTTTTGATCGTCTTTACGAACAGTACTAAGCGCTGTTGACAGGTTTTTATTAAGTTGAGCGCGCAAGTTATTGTCTGGTACATTGACTTCTTTAGCTGTTCGTCTTTCGTATACGCGGACGTAATCGATTGACATAGTTGCTGGGAATGACTCTGGATATTTAGCTAGGGCATTGTAGGCGTTTGACCATTTACTACCTTGGCCGTCAATGTAATCACCGCCAATTGCTAAGTTAAGTCGTAGAAAGAACGACTTGTCAAACGGACCATAAGGTGTATTTGCTGCGTTTGGCCATCCAAAACTACTGACTGTATGGAATTTTACGCCGTCAATGTAATATTCCAATTTTCCTTCAGTCCATTTTACGCCGTAAGTGTGCCACTGAGTAGTGTCTTTAAATCCAGCTGGCAATTTTTTACCTTGGGCATGCTTCTTGTATCCTGGTGAGATTCCCCAGTGAGCATCTGCTGCCGCGTAATCTAAATTAGAACCTTTAGTCTCTACGATGTCAATTTCACCACTGCGAGGCCAACTGCCATACGTAGATTCGTTAGGGCTCATCCAAAATGCCGGCCAAGTACTCTTATTATTTGGCATTTTTATACGAGCCTCAATGTAGCCGTAAGTCCAAAATCTTTTGCCCTTTGTTTCTACAAATCCAGAGGTGAAGTTGCCGCTTTTTTCATTGCCGCTACACCTTTCTCCTGGCTTGTATAGTCCAACTAGATTTAGACTACCATTTTTAACGTTGACGTTTTCTTCCTTGTCCCTATAGCAACTTTGAACGTGGTTTGCACCCCATCCGCCGCTACGTACATTCCAAGACTCTTTATCTAACGATGTGCCATTAAACTCGTCACGCCAAACAGGTTCTGTGTTCCAGTGGGTGCTATCATTTAATGGATAATCATCGCTGACGACACCCTTAGCTTGTCCAGTCGGCAAGGTAAGTAGCGACCCGCCAATGATTAGTCCAGCGGTTATCACTCCAGTTAATATTTTAACTTTTGTATTTAAAAAGCGTTTTCTTATTAACATACACTCCCCTTAAATTTATGTTAGAAGCCAATTATAACAACAAGCATAATAAAAATAAAAGTAGAATAGTCAATTTTACAGCAAAATTAAAGAATGCTCGTTTATCATAATAACTATCATTAACCAGAGAAAGGGCTATTATGAATAATTCACAAGCAAAAGAAGTTAATTTGACAACAAATGAGGCGTTAATTTTACAGCAAATTTATGAAGATGGTGGCGATGATGTCGTAATTTTGGCTGGGCAAATTGGTTTGTCGCGTCGAACGGTGATAAATATCTTATCAGACCTGCGTCACAAAGGCCTGATGGTAATTGATCAGGCATATGGTAATGCTTGGGTGCGATTAACGACACGCGGCAAACGGCTGGTTCAGAAAATTTGGCCGGAAGCGCATATGATAGCGACATACTAATAGATGTGAAATTGTTGAGATATAAAGGTATAATATATCTGTGAGAGTTTTACTGATTGAAGATGACGT
>ERZ1674235.170-NODE-170-length-6585-cov-2.219449_pt1 | contig 6585 bp, 15 predicted proteins | sample MGYA00581203_ERZ1674235 | MGnify/ENA primary metagenome ERZ1674235 (study PRJEB41354, sample SAMEA4873307) | human saliva metagenome | biome: human-associated habitat [ENVO:00009003]; feature: mouth environment [ENVO:08000002]; material: saliva material... | reverse complement strand
CGTCAGCATCTCTACCATATCCAAAAACCTTTTTGCCTATTGTCTTCAGCTGCAATGCGCTTTCTCTATTTCCACGTTTGACATTTTCGGAAAGGTTGGCGCTATAATACTCAGCCATGCTTTCCATTAAGCCCTCCATGATTATTCCCTCAGCACTATCTGAGATATTTTCCATAGCACTATAAATCTTTACGCCGTTTTTCTTTAATTTTGAGCGATATATAGCGCTGTCATAACGATTGCGTGCAAATCTATCGAGTTTCCACACGATAACAGCCTTAAAGTGCTTATTTTCGCTATCCTTTATCATTTTCTGAAATGACGGGCGATTATCGGTTGTTCCAGTTTTTGCTTCATCAATGTATTCATTGATTATTTCAAAGCCGTGTTCTTCAGCGTACCTCTTACAATCTCTTAATTGTCCCGTGATAGACTCTTCACGTTGCCCTGAAGAAGAGAAACGGGCGTATATCACCGCTGGTATGTAATTTTCCATGTTATCTTCCTTTATGTGTTATAATGAAGCCTAGTAAGTCCCTTAGAGGACAGAATAGAAGCCACCACATATTGTTGGTGGTTTCTTTCGTTTATATAATGCTTTCTTTAGAACAATACCAAATTAGTCTTCCTATTGCATGAACTGGAACAGTACCATCTTTTATGATTAGTGGGTGCTGTTCAGGATTGAATGACACTGGTTCAAGTACATAACTATCCGTCAATCTGTAAAACTTCTTAACTGTAGCATCATCACCATTCACCATGATAGCGCCAATCTCTCCATTCTCTAATGTGCTTGTCTTCTCAAATAAACCTATGCAGCCGTCAGGTAAAACTTTATTCATGCTATCACCTTTGATTTGTAATGCGAACACTTGCTTATTTGTAAAGCGTGACGGATATTCAATTTCGCCAATGATGTCTTCTATTGCTTCTAAAGGTGTGCCGGCCGGAACAATACCTATGACGTTGGTTTTGTTTGTCATTATATTATTTGTAGCACTTATCCCAAGCAATTCGGACGGTAGTATACCAAATAATTCCGATAATTTTTCAATAGTGGTTCGCTTTAAATTCTCAATCCTTCCATTTTCATATTTAGCGATGGCTGATTTTTGGACACCAACATAGTTGCCTAATTCTTCTTGTGTTAAACCTAATTTTTTTCTGTAATACTTAATCATTTCGCCTGTATTTTTCATAACTAAATTGTACTCTAAAGATACAAATTTGCAATTAAAATAAAAAATGTTTCTTAAAATTCATCTTTTTTATTGCAAAAGTGTCGGATAGGGTATATATTGAGAGTGTCCAAAAAAGACACGAAAGGAGGAAACATGAATAAGAATAGATTAAGAAGCATTATGGTTTTCTATGGTGACACGTCCGAAACATTAGCAAATTATCTAGGTATTTCACAAAGTGCCTTTTCAAAGAAACTCAACGAAAAAAGTACAGCCGGATTCACTCAACCTGAAATCATGCGCATTAAAGAAAAGTATAGTCTATCAGGCGAAGAAATAGACCGTATTTTTTTTGGAAACACAGTGTCCTAAAAAGACATTTTAGAAAGGAGGAACGTATGGACAAATACGAAAATGCATTCTTTAGTTCCGTATCTGGAAGTTTAATAGGCTGTATTGGGGCGTATGGATTATTAAATTATGAAAAGTTCGTGGAAAAGTACTCATTGCTTATATCATTTTTCGGATTGTTTGTCGCTCTGATCACTATTGGCTACCTCACAATCTTGATCACGAAACATAAACTTACAAATAGAAATTCCAAATGTCACAAATGATGAAATTGCAATAAATTCTGTCAAATCAAAATAAAGCCCGCAACTGATAACAAAAGATACAGTAACAGAATATTTTAGGTTTTTAGTCAAATTGAAATTACTCTTAATTATTTTGATAACAAAAAGTAGGATTGTCGCTAGCGTAAAGATACATATGTTCAACTTAAAAAAGGCATTGAAATCTATCTTCAATATTGTTAAAAACGCTGAATTTGTTTGGATATTTGGAACTATATTGGCGATGCAAAATAATGCTAAAAATACGGTTAAAAAAAGCAAAGCAACGCTTAAAACAGCATTTTTTATAAAAACAAATATTTTCATAATAAATTCCTCACTTATATCTGAATTATACATCAAATAAAAAGAGTAGTTAGAAAGGAAAACATGAACGAATTACAGACATTCAATTTCAACAATCAGCCAGTGCGAACAATCCAGCTGAACAATCAACCGTATTTCAACCTGAAAGATGTATGCGAAGTGCTGGACATTAAAAATCATAAAGATGTTGTTAGCCGATTAAATCCAAAGGGGGTAGATACTAGCGACACCCTTACAAATGGTGGCGTACAGAAAATGACATACATCAACGAAAGCAATTTATACAAAACAATCTTTCAAAGGTGAAGTATTACCAACTATCAGAAAGCACGGCGCATATGCAACGCCCGAAACAATCGAGCAAATGATTAGCAATCCCGACTTTGCTATTCAGTTACTTACTGAACTGAAGAACGAAAGAGAAAAAGTATCGTTGTTAGCAGCAACCGTAAAGGAATATGAGCCAAAAGCCAGTTACTATGACAAAATCCTAAAAAGTAAATCGCTAATGAATACAACAGTAATTGCGCAAGACTATGGCATGTCAGCGGTAGCATTCAATAGCAAGTTACATGAACTAAGAATTCAGCATAAAGTCGGTGGACAGTGGATTTTATACAGTGAACATCAAGGCTATGGATATGTACATTCAGAAACATTTGAATTTGAGGGAATGGACGGCAATACACGTGTAAAGATGACAACAAAATGGACACAAAAAGGGCGTTTATTCCTATATGACAAATTAAAGCAAAATGGCATTCTTCCAACTATCGAAAAGAATTAGCTGGTGAACCATGAAGAAAACTGATATACAATCGCTCAACTATCTTGCATTACAGGCACTCAACGAAAAACAACATGATCCTGAATTCAAAGCGAGATATGAAGAGTGGAAAAAGAAAAATGGCGCACCCACTCCAAAGGACAGCGCCAAGTGATAGACCAAAACTATCACTCAAATTCTAACACAGAAAGAGAGAAAACAAAAAATGATTAAAGTTGAAGCAAAAGACGGATGCGTTGCATTCCAGGCAAATGGAAGTGTATTAGAACAAGCACACGAAGTATTAGCAATTAGACAATTTCTTGAAGAAAATCCAGAAGTCGAAATAATGGCAAATTTAATCGCAAAGTTATCAAAATCCGAAACAATAAGATACTCAAATCCTGAAGAACTTAAAAAGGCGCAAGATGAATTCACTAATTCTGAACATGCTGAAACAACTGCAGAAATGCTGAATGGTTTATTCGGAAAGAAGATGAACTAAGCCATGAAGACAATTAAAAACACAATTAAAACAGTATTAGCCGTTGTTCTAGGGCTTGCATTTATCGCATACATGATAGGAAACGCCGTTCTTCAATACTCTTACTCCCAACGCCCTTTGACGGCTGAAGAAATGGCAGAGTAAGGCTATGAAAATGATATGCAATCATTGCCAACGGATATTCAATGACGATGACATGAAACATCACTATGGCTACATGGACTACTCATACAGAGAGTATAGAACATGTCCGTATTGCGATAGCGAAGACGTGGAAGAAGTCGAGGAAATAGACCATGAAGAAGATTGAAATTATTGAACTTGGCAATCCAGTTTTTAAGAACAAGTACGAAAAGTCACAGAAACAGCCAAAACACATTAGAAAAGTGGACTGGGAGAGTAAAAGAAATGGATTTACAAGCAAGATATAACAGACTAAAAGAACAAAATCGCATGCTAGTCGAAGAAACTAAGCGATATGAAAGACAGTTGGAAGAGTTACAAAGCAAAATCAGCAAGTTGGCAGAACTTAACCAAAAGGCGTTTGAAGTGAATATCGAACTAAGCCATAAGCTGCTGACCTATGACAAGTTAGATCAAGTCAAACGCTTACCAGTAAATGAGGGTAAACATGAAAACAGATAATCAAAGAAGAGAGTTTGAATTTGCACTTGAAACAGTGCTAAAGGCGGCAGATAGCAAAATCCAATCAGTAAAAATCAACTGGGACGAAAAGGACACAGAGTTTAGAGAAGCCGCAAAAACAGTAACAGTAACATACAAAAACGATTATGAAATCAACGTAAACGTTGAAATGGACTCATGGGTAGCAATTATCCGTGATGTTCTTAAGCAAATTTAGGAGGAAAACATGGAAGACACAATTTTCTTGCAAGATAGCAAGCCTACAACAAAAGCAGAGCCAAAGAAAGAAGTAAAAGCAGAAAAGAAAGACTATACAAAAATGAACGTTTATCAAAAGTTAGCGATTGCACGTGCTGAATTAGGCAATCGTCCACTTAAGAAATCAGGCGTAAATAAATACGCTGGATATTCTTACTTTGAATTGAACGATTTTATCGGTGAAATAAACAAGATTTTCAAGGAATTAAACCTAATTTCAGTATTCAATATCAAAGTTGGTGAATTAGGTGTGGAAACGGCATTTCTTGACATTGTGAATGCTGATAACCCTGAAGAAACAATCAGATTTGAAGCAAGCACGGCAGAAGCCGGAATGAAAGGCGCTACACCTATTCAGATGTTAGGCGCAAAACATACATACATGCGCCGTTACTTATGGTTAGAAGCAATGGAAATCGCTGAGAACGATGCACAAGATGCTATTCCTGCTAACGAAAGAGAAACAACAGCGAAAGCACAAATGGCAACACAAGGACAACTGACTATCATTTCAAAACAAGATCCTGAACGTGTTAAGAAGATGCTTGAATTTTACAAAGTGAATGAAATCAAAGAACTAACATTCCGACAAGCAAGCGATGCAATTAAAACATTTGGAAAAGAGAAGAAAGCAGAGGAAAAACCTAATGAATAATGAAATCAAAATTGTTGAAAATCACATTGAACTACCTGAAGCGGTTAGATTTGCGTTGCAGAAGTTGAAAGAATTCCAAATCACCAAGCAAGAAATGGACAATCAGGAAAAGGAAATCAAGCAAGCAATTCAAAAGGCAATGGAAGAGAACGGCATCAAGTCATTTGAAAATGACGATGTCAAAATCTCTTATGTCGCACCTACACAGCGTGTTTCCGTGGATACAGCAAAGATGAAAGAAGAGGGCATCTATGACCTTTACACAAAGACAAGCGAAGTAAAGGCAAGTGTCCGACTCACCTATAAATGATTGAGTTTATACCTGATTATCATGTGTACTTGGTGGACGGCGTTATTACACCGTCTGCTACACAGATAATTAGAGGACTTATAGGGGATATGTACTCAAATATCCCTCAATATATCCTCAACGCTAAAGCAGATTATGGAAACACAGTCCATGACCTAATAGAACGCTATTCCTTGGGTGAAAACGTGGACGGACGATACAATACTCATTCTTACGAAAGCATAGCCTTAAAACGCTTTAAAATGCTTCAGGAAGAAAACAGTATCAACATACAAGCATGTGAACAACCTATGGTTTATTACCACGATGGAAACCCTTTGTATTGTGGCACATATGACATGATCGGAACGGTGGACGGCAAGCATGCAATCATAGACATTAAAACGACATATCAGTATCACCCGTTGTATCTAAGTTACCAGCTAACACTTTATAAAATGGCATATGAGCAGATGACAGGTGAAAAGATAGAAAAAGCCTATTGCGTGTGGCTTCCTAAGAAAGACCTAGGGCAACTGTACGAGGTTGAATTGCTGGACGAACAGGAACTCTTAAAGGTGGTAACAGACAGTGAAACAACGTACTGATAGCATTCTTCAGACAGAAAAGAAATGCTTTATCACAGGATCATACAACGTGTGCTTACACCATTGCATATGTGGCACAGCAAATCGCAAGAAGTGTGACGAATGGGGACTTTGGGTATGGCTCAATCCTGACGTACACAATGCATTACATACAACAAAGCCGTCATTGCGCTATGCATTACAAAGAAAAGCACAAGAAGCATTTGAAAAGTTGTATGGACACGAAAAATTTATGGAGGTATTTCACAAAAATTACCTATGAATAAAGACTATGACATGTGGCTAGAAATAGAGAAACTAGCCAACACATTAAACGCTACAATCGAGGATTTTTATAAGGCTGGTATCGAGTTGGCGAATAGCGAAGCCAACTATCAAATCAAATTGCGCTCTCAGGCACTTATAGAACGTGCACAGGGCGTGCCTGTAACCATGATAAGTACTTTTATCAAGGGACATTCAGAAGTCGCTGAATTGCGCCAAAAACGCGATATTTGCGAAAGCCGATATAAGATGCTGGAAAACAAGATAAATTCAATCAAGTTGCAGATGCGAGTATTAGATGCTCAGGCAAGCAGAGAGTGGACTAAAAATGACTGAATACATTAAGAAATTTGAAGCCCTGAAGATAATTCAGGAAGCAATGAAAAAGTGTTCCCGTTCGCATTTGGCAACGTTACAACTGGTCGAAAAGGAAATAATGAACATGCAACCAGTCAAGTTGGGTGAAGCCG
>ERZ1674235.167-NODE-167-length-6665-cov-1.713918_pt1 | contig 6665 bp, 4 predicted proteins | sample MGYA00581203_ERZ1674235 | MGnify/ENA primary metagenome ERZ1674235 (study PRJEB41354, sample SAMEA4873307) | human saliva metagenome | biome: human-associated habitat [ENVO:00009003]; feature: mouth environment [ENVO:08000002]; material: saliva material... | reverse complement strand
GTCGAATTAGTTAATTTAACTGGTTTAGAAGAACGTTTACCTTCTCAATTATCAGGAGGACAACAACAGCGCGTTGCTCTTGCAAGGGCGTTAGTTGCTAAACCGTCTTTAATGCTCTTAGACGAACCTCTCAATAATTTGGATGCCAATCTTCGAGAGGAAATGCGTTTTGAAATTAAAGAATTACAGAAAAAACTTGGCATTACTATTCTGTACGTAACACATGACCAAGAAATTGCCCTAGCAATATCTGATCGTTTGGCCATTATGAATGAACATGGCGATATCCAACAAGTTGGAACACCATGGGACATTTACGAGCGTTCAGAAAATGAGATGGTGTTTAAATTTATGGGTCTCGCAAATTTCATTCCTGTGAGATACCAAAATAATCATCATTATATTGGAGAAGGTAATCAAATTTTAAACTGGAAAAACTTGCCACCTAACTCAGGGAAATTAGGATGTCGACCTTCCGATATCATACTAAGCAAAAATAATGAAGGTTTACTAGGAAAAGTATCAAGAGCCAGCTTTCTTGGCGCGGTAATGGATTATATGGTAGAGATTGATGGTGTAACACTACGAACAGAAATCCCAACTAATAAAGCATTACGTAATAATTTAATGTTCAATGAAGGTGAAAATTGCTTTATCAGTTTTCATGATTTGCTTTGGTTTGATTCTGCTAAAGAAATCTAGAGGGGTTTATTATGGCTACAACTATTCAAAATAATCATCCATTCAATATTGCTAACGTTATTCTAGCCTTATCTATCGGTATCTTAGTTATCGTTGTTGCGGTTCCTGTTTTACTTATTTTCCTTAATTCTTTTTGGGTTGATGGGCAATTTAATATCACCGATGTGGTGAATATTCTTAAGCAAGAAGAAACCTATGAAGCATTACTTAATTCACTTTTCATCGCATCTGGCGTAACTGTGATGAGTACGATCATCGGTACATTTTTTGCTTGGTTAGTGACTCGAACAGATCTACCTTATAAAGGTTTTATGAAAGTGATGTTCCTTGTACCTTTTATGCTTCCTTCTTTCATTGGGGCATTAGCTTGGAAAATGTTACTTTCACCACGTTCTGGTTACATTAACCAGTTTTTCATGGATTTAGGATTTGATGGACCTATTTTTAATATCTATAGCTATGCCGGTATTATGGCTGTAGAAACGATGTATCTTTTCCCATTCGTCTTTATCCAAGTCTGTGGTGCATTAGAGCGCATGGACCCTACATTACGTAAAATTACCATTCCACTCGTCATGCCAAGTATTCTTTCTGGTGCATTACTCATTATGCTCTATTCTATGGCTCACTTTGGTACTGTTGCCGTACTAGGCGTAGAAAATGGTATTTTTAACATTCCAACCCTCATTTATGAACGTATTCACCAAAGTGCGGGTAGTTTTGAAGCCATTCGTACCGGTACTGTACTTGCAACTGTTTTAGTATTCACTGCGGCACTGATTATTTGGTTACAAAACAAAATCTTAAATAAAGGTCGATTCCAAATTATTGCAGGTAAAAGCTTTAGACCTATTGAAGTAAAACTTCGTGGTTTGAGAAAACCGTTGCTTGTTATTTGCTTACTCTACATCGCCTTTACAATCGTATTGCCTACAGTCACGATTTTCCTTGTTGGTGGATTAAAAACCTATGGATTACCAATTACATGGGAAAATCTCACATTAGATAACTATAAATTCATCTTATTTGAATGGCAGTTAACAAAAGATGCAATTCGAAATAGTGTGACTCTCGGTCTCGCTGCAGCATTGATTACCATGTTTGCAGGGGTAATGATTTCTTATGTTATCGTTAAAATGCGTGTTCGCGGAAAAGGCATCCTTGAGTTCTTAGGGATGTTGCCATTCTCCGTACCAGGCTCTGTAATTGCTCTTGGGGTGATCCTTGCCTGGAGTGGTAAATTTGGCATCAATCTCTACAACACAGTTTGGATTATTTTAATTGCTTACATTGCACGTTATATGGCTTTCTCACTCAAAGCCAACTCTGCTGCACTTGAGCAAGTACATGATTCATTAGTTGAAGCTTCTCGAGCATGTGGAGCAAGTATGTGGCAATCCTTAAAAGATATTGTTATCCCGCTAGTAAGACCAGGGATGATTGCTGCTTTCTTCCTGATTTTCCTTCCAGCCCTACGAGAATTGACCGTTTCTGTTATGTTATATGGTCCTTCTACACGAACCATCGGGGTAGCAATTTATACCCTAAATGAAGACGGTGAAACGGTTTATTCTGCGGCATTAGCGGGTATCGCCCTCATAATCATTGTGTTAGGTCAAACCGTTATTAAACGTTATGCTGAAAAGAAAACTCAAAAATAGAAGGTTAGGAGTAAAAGATGAGCTATATTCAATTAAATCATGTCATGAAAAAATTTGGTGATGTTATTGCCATTGAAGATCTTAACCTTTCTATCGAAAAAGGCGAATGTTTCTCTATGCTAGGACCATCGGGTTGTGGAAAAACAACAACCCTAAGAATGATCGCTGGCTTTGAAGACTTAGACGGAGGAGAAATTAAAGTCGGTGATAAATTACTGTCATCGAAGAAAAACAATTTCTATCTACCACCTGAGAAACGCAATTTCGGTATGGTCTTTCAGGCCTTTGCAGTATGGCCACATATGACGGTATACGATAACGTTGCCTTTCCGTTAAAACTCAAAAATATTTCTGCCCAAGAAATTGAAAAACGAACAACGGATGCGTTAAGACACACTAATTTACTTAGTGTTGCCAAGAAAAGCCCTGACGATTTATCTGGAGGAGGAAAACAACGTGTGGCACTTGCTAGAGCATTAGCAATTAACCCAGACGTCATGTTACTAGACGAACCATTATCAAGCTTAGATCCCCATCTTCGTGAAGAAATGCGTTTTGAAATTAAGGCATTACAGAAAAAATTTGGGTTCTCAATTATTTATGTGACTCATGACCAATCTGAAGCGATGGCACTTTCAGATCGTATTATGGTCATGAAGAAAGGGGCGGTACAACAAATTGATACCCCATTAAATATTTATAACAACCCAGCTAACAAGTTTGTCTTCAATTTTATCGGGTTATCAAATCAATTAAATGTAAACCTGTCATCACAAGGTATTCATATTGATAAAATTGATGGTATTTTTAATCTTCCAGAAATGCCAAGTAATGACTTACTTTCACAAGGGAAAGCTATATTAGCAAGCCGTCCATCTGACATTGAATTTGTTCAACAAGGTGGAATCCCTGGTGTCGTAAAACGTCGCTCTTATCTTGGTGAAGTGACGGATTATAATATCCAAGTTGGAGATCAAGATATTCGTGTTCAAATTGGACGACGAGATACAGGTCCGAAAGAAGGAGAAGCGTGTCAGATAGCCTTTGAACATCTGCATTGGTACCCAGCTGAATAATATATCCTAAGTGCGGTTAAATTTAACCGCACTTTTATTTTTTTACAGTAATTAAACAAGCTGTTCTCATTATCAATTAATCTTTGATCCTGCTCACAATTTCAAAAAAATAAACTTTCTTTATTTTTCAACTCTTTCTACAATACCTTTGTTTTTATTATTAAAAACACACAATTCAATTTAACTTCAGATATCACAAGGGTCTAATTATGAAAATTTTAACTTGGCCTGTGGTTGCAGGTGCTGCACTTGGTATCGTTGCGCCACTTCTCACTTATAATGGCAATCCTGGTAATATGGGGTTTTGTGCGGCTTGTTTCTTACGCGATACAGCCGGATCGCTTGGATTACACCACGCTGCCCCATTACAATACCTTCGCCCAGAACTCATTGGATTAGTTTTAGGAGCACTCGCCAGTGCATTCTTATCTAAGGAATTTAAACCTCGTGGTGGCTCTGCCCCACTTGCTCGTATTAGCTTAGGCTTTTTTGCGATGCTTGGTGCGCTCATTTTCTTAGGTTGTCCATGGCGTGCTTATTTACGATTAGGTGGAGGAGATCTTACTGCAATTGCAGGTATCGTAGGATTATTTGCTGGCGTATTGGGAGGCATTTTCTTCACTAATCGAGGATTCTCATTAGGTAAATCGAAGGAACAGAGCCAATCTTCGGGCTTAATCGGTCCAATCTTTGCCGTAATTTTGCTTGTTTTAGCCTTAACCCAATTTAAATTTGGTGAAAATCTCGCGATTTACACCTCTGAAAAAGGGCCTGGCGCACAACATGCGGCTATTTGGATGTCACTTGCTGGCGGATTACTTCTTGGTGTGCTGATGCAAAAATCGCGTTTTTGCACAATTGGGGCATTCCGAAACTTTGTCCTCTTCCGTGATGCACATTTATTAAACGGTGTGATTGCATTGATTGTCTTTGCAGCAATAACTAATGCCTTATTAGGTCAATTCCATTTAGGCTTTGAAAAACAGCCTATCGCGCATAATGACTATCTCTACAATTTCCTTTCTATGGCGCTTTGCGGTCTTTGCTTTGCATTAGGCGGTGGTTGTCCAGGTAAGCAATTAGTCAATATTGGTGAAGGGAACAATGACTCTGCATTATTTGTGCTCGGTATGCTACTTGGCGCAGCTGCGGCACATAACTTTGGCTTAGCCGCGGCTCCTTCAGGCGTTGCAGCCTTTACGCCTCATCTTTTAGTTGCCGGCTTTGCAGTTTGCTTATATATCGCATTAACCAATAAATCGGAAGCTTAACATCCATTCAGAATAAACAAAAAGGAAGTCCATTATGACTTCCTTTTTTCGTTTTTAAAAGTGCGGTCATTTTTAACCGCACTTTCTACACATTAGAGTATATTTTTCTCGCCACGGGAAAGACTAATTAAGCCTGAACGAACAATTTCAAGTAATGTGCTTTCTTCTTTCAGTGCCTCAACAAAAGCATCTAATTTGTCTTTTGTACCCGTTAATTGAATCGTGTAGGATTTTGTTGTTACATCCACAATCTGACCACGGAATATATCGGCTAAACGTTTTAACTCATCACGTGATGAACCCGTTGCTCGTACTTTCACTAACAACACTTCACGCTCAACGTGCTCATGTTCACTCAAGTTAATAACTTTAAACACATCCACTAATTTGTGAAGTTGTTTTTCGATTTGTTCGAGTACTTGCTCATCACCCACCGCTTCAATCGTCATACGAGAAAGCGTTGGATCATCGGTTGGTGCCACAGTTAAGCTTTCAATGTTAAATGCACGTTGGGAAAATAAGCCGACCACACGAGATAATGCACCGGATTCATTTTCTAATAAAACAGATAAAATTCTACGCATTACTCTTTCTCCTCTTGTGGTTTGCTTAAAATCATCTCATTCATCGCCCCGCCGCGAACTTGCATTGGGTAAACGTGTTCGGTTTCATCAACGTTAATATCAACAAAGACCAATTTATTTTTAATGCTGAAGGCTTCTTGTAATTTGCTTTCTAATTCATCTGGTGTTGAAATTTGAATTCCCACATGCCCATAAGATTCTGCTAACTTCACAAAATCTGGTAAAGAATTCATATAAGTTTGAGAATGGCGGCCTGAGTAAATCAAATCTTGCCATTGTTTCACCATGCCTAAGAAGTGGTTGTTCAAACAAATCACCACAACTGGAATGCCATATTGTGTCGCTGTTGAAAGCTCTTGGATATTCATTTGAATACTGCCATCACCCGTTACACAAACCACGGTTGCATCAGGATGTGCAAGTTTCACCCCTAATGCAGCAGGTAAACCAAAGCCCATGGTACCTGCACCACCAGAGTTGATCCAACGGCGCGGTAAATCAAACGGATAATGTAATGCGGCAAACATTTGGTGTTGGCCTACATCCGATGCCACATAAGCTTGGCCTTTTGTAATGCGATACACGGCTTCCATCACTTGCTGTGGTTTGATGACGCCTGAAGTGCGGTCGAAATCCAAGCATTTTTTCGCTTTCCATTCATCAATTTGTTTCCACCAATCTTCTAAGTGATTTTGCGGACGCGAACCGATTTCTTCACCTAATAAGCTTAAGAATTCATCCAATACATTTTTCGCATTACCTACAATTGGAATCGCAGCAGGGACGTTTTTAGAAATAGAGGTTGGGTCAATATCAATCTGAATCACTTTTGCATTCGGGCAATATTTATCTAAGTTGTTAGTGGTACGGTCATCAAAACGAACGCCAACACCAAGGATTAAATCACTTTCATGCATGGCTGTATTGGCTTCGTAAGTTCCGTGCATTCCAAGCATACCTAAGAATTGTTTATCGGTACTTGGATATACACCTAACCCCATTAACGATGAAGTTACCGGTAAATTTAAGCGTTGTGCAAATTGCGTTAATTCTTCATGACAACCTGCCGCAATTGCCCCACCACCCACGAATAAAACCGGTTTTTTAGCCACTAATAATGCTTTTAACGCTTTCTTAATTTGACCTTTGTGACCATTTACCGTTGGATTATAAGAACGAAGCTCAACAGATTTTGGATATTCGTAAGGATATTTTAATGTTGGGTTTACGGTATCTTTTGGAATGTCTACAACAACGGGACCTGGACGACCTGTTGAAGCGATATAAAAGGCTTTTTTCAAGATCCCTGGAATGTCTTCAGCTTTTTTAACGATAAAGCTGTGTTTAACCACTGGGCGAGAAATCCCCACC
>ERZ1674235.146-NODE-146-length-7224-cov-3.037941_pt1 | contig 7224 bp, 1 predicted proteins | sample MGYA00581203_ERZ1674235 | MGnify/ENA primary metagenome ERZ1674235 (study PRJEB41354, sample SAMEA4873307) | human saliva metagenome | biome: human-associated habitat [ENVO:00009003]; feature: mouth environment [ENVO:08000002]; material: saliva material... | reverse complement strand
TTTTCTATAAAATGAAAGCTTTTGAGTTTGAAATCGCACCAGAACAAGTCCGAGACTTTTTAAAAGAAAGCCTTCAGACAGAACATCTATCCTCAGCACAAGAAAGCTGGATAGAAGGAATTCTCCTCAACTGCATCAAACCATTTTTAGAACGATTAGTGATATAAGTAACACCTACCGTGGAAATTCCATGGTAGGTTACATTTTATCCAAAAAGAGAAAATAGGAAATGGCAAACCCTGCTCCTTCGTATTTTATATATAAAACAAAGTATGAAAACGTAACGCAATTTTAAGACTTTTTGGTAAATTAAGAGTATAATTAAAGTATGTTACCTTTTTATAAGATAACAAGCTAATATAATAAAGTTTGCCTTACATATTTTTAAATTTTATTTCAAGGAGGAATAATGGAAAAGTATTTTGGTGAAAAACAGCAGCGTTTTTCATTTAGAAAATTATCAGTAGGACTTGTATCTGCAACGATTTCAAGTTTATTTTTTATGTCTGTATTAGCTAATTCATCTGTGGATGCTCAAGAAACTACAGGGGTTCACTATAAATATGTGACAGAGTCAGAGCTATCATCAGATGAGAAGATGCAGCTTGTATATGATATTCCGACATACATGGAGAATGATGATGAGACTTATTATCTTGTTTATAAATTAAATTCCCAAAATCAACTGGGGGAATTGCCAAATACTGGAAGCAAGAATGAGATGCAAGCCCTAGTTGCTGGTGCTAGCTTAGCAGCTCTGGGGATTTTAGTTTTTGCTGTTTCTAAGAAAAAAGTTAAGAATAAAACGGTATTACATTTAGTATTGGTTGCAGGAATAGGAAACGGTGTTCTTGTATCGGCTCATGCTTTAGAAAATAATCTTTTGCTAAATTACAATACTGACTATGAATTGACTTCTGGAGAAAAATTACCTCTTCCTAAAGACATTTCAGGTTACACATATATTGGATATATCAAAGAGGGAAACATAACTTCTGAGTCTAAAGTAAATAATCAAGATAAATCAGTAGCCACTCCTACAAAACAACAAAAGGTTGATTATAGTGTTACACCTAATTTTGTAGAGAATCCATCAACAGTACAAGCTATTCAGGAACAAACACCTGTTTCTTCAACTAAGCCGACAGAAGTTCAAGTAGTTGAAAAACCTCTTTCTACAGAATTAACGAATCCAAGAAAAGAAGAGAAACAATCTTCAGATTCTCAAGCACAATTAGCCGAACATAAGAATCTAGAAACGAAGAAAGACGAGAAGGTTTCTCAAAAAGAAAAGACTGGGGTAAATACATTAAATCCACAGGATGAAGTTCTATCAGGTCAGTTGAATAAACCTGAACTCTTATATCGTGACGAAACTATAGAGACAAAAATAGATTTTCAAGAAGAAGTTCAGGAGAATCCTGATTTAGCTGAAGGAACTATAAGAGTAAAACAAGAAGGTAAATTAGGTAAGAAAGTTGAAATCGTCAGAATATTCTCTGTAAACAAGGAAGAAGTTTCGCGAGAAATTGTTTCAACTTCAACGGCTGCGCCTGTTTCAAGAATAGTAGAAAAAGGTACTAAAAAAGCTCAAGTTATAAAGGAACAACCTGAGACTGTCACAGAACATAAGGACCTACAAGCTGGATCTATTGTTAAACCCGCAGTCCAACCTGAGTTACCAGAGGCTGTAGTAAGTGATAAAGGAGAACCTGAAGTTCATGAAAAACCAGAATATACAGGTGTACAAGCCGGAGCTATTGTTGAACCAGAAAAAGTTGAACCGGAATATGCTGGAGTACAAGCTGGAGCAATAGTTGAACCGGAACAAGTAGAACCACTGCCAGAATATACAGGCGTGCAAGCCGGAGCTGTGGTTGAACCAGAAAAAGTAGAGTCACCCAAAGAGTACACAGGTGTGCAAGCTGGGGCAGTAGTCGAACCGGAGCAAGTAGCACCACTACCTGAATACACAGGAGTACAAGCTGGAGCAATAGTTGAACCGGAACAAGTAGAACCACCCAAAGAGTACACAGGTGTGCAAACTGGAGCGATAGTCGAGCCAGAGAAAGTAGAAGCACCGAAAGAATATACAGGAGTACAAGCTGGGGCGATAGTCGAACCAGAAAAAGTAGAAGCACCAAAAGAATATACAGGCGTACAAGCCGGAGCAATAGTCGAGCCAGAAAAAGTAGAACCACCGAAAGAGTATACAGGGGTTCAAGCTGGAGCGATAGTCGAACCAGAAAAAGTGGAACCACCGAAAGAATACACAGGGAAAATTGAATCACCGAAAACAGAGAAGCCTAAACCTGCAGTAGAGTTAAACAATACAACAGAAAACAATAATGTAGAAAAAAATGCTAGTGCACTTCTTCGAATGAATTTTGTTAAAGATAACAAAGCATTATCAGGAACGGGTTCAGCTACTTTTATAGCTCCTAATGTATTGTTGACAGTAGCGCATAATTTTATTAATAATTCTTCAGATAACACTACTGGTGAGTTTAGGGGAGATAAAGCTAAAAACACATATGAATGGCAGTCACCTGATGGACAAAAAGGTTCATTCACTTCAGATGATATTCACTTCTATAATCAAAAAGATTATCCAAAAGGCTTTATCTACGATTTAGCAGTTATTAAATTACCTGAATCTACTAGAAGACAGTATGCCAACTTAGTAGAAAATTACTCGAAAGTAAATGTTAATGACAAACTAAATGTTCATGGATATCCTGCTGGGCAGTATACTCACTTAAAAGATACTACTGTAGAAATGGAACAAAAATACGCTAATAATACTTATGGTGTCCAATACCAAGGTGGAAAAGCTGGTATGAGTGGTGGAGGAATCTTTAACTCTAAAGGAGAAGTCATTGGCATACACCAAAATGGAGCTGAAAATCGTTCAGGAGGATTGATTTTATCTCCAACACAATTAGCTTGGATTAGAAGTATTATAAACGGTAAAGAAATTACACCTAAATATGATGCTCTTGAACGTCATAAAGATGAGAAAAAAGATGACACTAAAGAAGAGAAAGAAATTGTTAAAAAATTAGAACTTAGAAATATTTCTTCTGTTGAACTATATTCGAAAGAAGGAGATAAGTATCGTCATGTAACTTCACTTTCAAGTGTGCCAAACATCTCTTCAAATTACTTTATGAAAGTTAAGTCAGAGAATTTTAAGGATGTAATGCTTCCAGTTGAAAGTATTACTAATGATAATAAAGATAATAGAGAAGTCTATAAAATAGTGGCTCGCGTAAATAATCTGATACAACATGAAAATGATAGAGTATTAGATAATTATACATACTACCTACCTAAGACGGTAAGTAGTGAAAATGGTGTTTATACATCATTTAAAAATCTTGTAGATGATATGAATAGTAACCCACATGGTACATTTCGTCTAGGGGCGACTATGGATGCTCGTGAAGTAGAACTTTTGGAAGGTCAAGAAAGTTATATTAATCACGAATTTAGTGGTACATTAATAGGTTCAAACAATGATAAGAACTATGCTGTATATAACCTGAAAAAACCGTTATTTAACGTTTTAAATCATGCTAATATTCGAGATCTTTCAATAAAAGAAGCAAATGTTTCTTCTAAAGAAGATGCTGCTACAATAGCGAAAGAAGCGAAAAATGGTACTAACATTACTAATGTTCACTCATCTGGTGTAATTGCTGGTGAACGTGGCATTGGTGGTTTAGTTTCACAAGTTACAGATTCTAAAATCTTGAATAGTAGTTATACTGGTAGAATAACTAATACTTATGACACAACGGCTACTTATCAAATAGGTGGTTTAGTTGGTAAACTTTCAGGAGCTAGAGCTTCAATTGATAGATCAGTTTCGTCTATTGATATGGCGACAAATGCTAATCAAGGAGACCAAATTGTTGGTGGTATAGCGGGAGTTGTTGATGATAGAGCGACAATCAGTAATAGCTATGTTGAAGGTAATGTTAATAATGTGAAACATTTTGGTAAAGTTGGTGGAGTCGTTGGTAATCTTTGGGATAATTCAGGAGAAGTTGAAAATTCAGGTCGACTATCTGATGTGCTAAGTGATGTTAATGTTACTAATGGGAACGCTATAGTTGGTTATGATTTTAATGGTATTAAAGCATTTAAGACATATAGTAATAAAAATAATAAAGTAGTAAATGTAGTTCAAGTGGACGATGAACTTGTAACTAAAGATTCAGATGTACAAAGAGGTACGATATTAGAATCTGACAAAGTGAATGCTAAAAAAGTTGAGTTAGTTTCTAAACAAAGTACTAAAGTAGAAGACTTCAATTTCTCTTCTAGATATGTAACTGACTATAGAAATCTTGAAAATGCCGATTCATCAAAAGAACAAGTTTATAAAAATATTGAAAAATTATTACCATTCTATAATAGAGAAACAATAGTTAAGTACGGGAATTTAGTAGAGACTAGTAGTAATCTTTACAAAAAAGAATTATTATCAGTAGTTCCTATGAAAGATAAAGAAATAATTAGTGATGTTAACGGAAATAAATCAAGTATAAATAAACTATTACTATATTACACGGACAATACATCAGAAACGATAAATATACAATATCAAAGTGATTTTTCAAATGTAGCAGAGTATAGTTTGAATGGTACAAAATTAATTTACACACCAAATACATTACTTCGAAATTATAAAAATATTTTAGATGAAGTATTACCAGAATTAAATAAAGTAGAATATAAATCAGATGCAATTAGAAAAGTATTAGATATTTCTAAAGGTATTAGTTTAACAGAGTTATATCTAGATGAACAATTCGACAAAACAAAAGCAAACATTGAAGATAGTTTATCAAAACTTCTTTCTGCTGACGCGGCAATAGCTGAAAATAGTAATTCAATAATTGATAATTATGTAATAGAAAAAATTAAGAATAATAAAGAAGCGTTACTTCTAGGTTTAACTTATCTAGAACGTTGGTATAATTTTAAATATGATAATGCAAGTGCTAAAGATTTAGTTATGTATCACTTGGATTTCTTCGGTAAATCAAATAGTTCAGCCTTAGATAATGTTATTGAACTAGGTAAGTCTGGCTTTAACAATTTATTAGCGAAAAATAATGTAATTACTTATAATGTATTATTAGCGAAAAATTATGGAACTGAAAGTTTATTTAAAGCATTAGAAGGATATAGAAAAGTATTTTTACCAAAAACTTCTAACAACGAGTGGTTTAAAAAACAAACAAAAGCTTATATAGTAGAAGAAAAATCTACGATTAAAGAGGTAAGTGATAAACAATCAATAGCAGGTAGTCCATATTCTATTGGTGTATATGATAGATTAACTAGCCCATCATGGAAATATCAAAGTATGGTGTTGCCGTTATTAACACTACCTGAAAAATCTGTGTTTATGATAGCGAATATCTCTACTATTGGATTTGGTGCATATGATAGATATAGAAGTAAAGAATATCCTAAGGGAGAAAAATTAAATAAATTTGTTGAAGAGAATGCACAAGCAGCGGCTAAACGATTTAGAGACCATTATGATTATTGGTATAAAATTCTAGATAATGAAAATAAAGAAAAATTATTTAGAAGTATCCCAGTCTATGATGCATTTAGATTTGGAAATGATGAAGATAATAAGTTACAAGAAGCTAACTTTGAAACTAATCATCCAGCAATAAAACATTTCTTTGGTCCAGCAGGTAATAATGTAGTTCACAATGCTAATGGTGCATATGCAACAGGGGACGCATTCTACTATATGGCTTATCGTATGCTTGATAAATCTGGTGCGGTAACATATACGCATGAAATGACGCATAACTCAGATAGAGAAATTTATCTTGGTGGCTATGGTCGAAGAAGTGGCTTGGGACCAGAGTTCTTCGCAAAAGGCTTATTGCAAGCACCAGACCATCCAAATGACGCAACCATCACCATCAACTCGATCTTGAAACATTTAAAATCGGATAGCAAAGAAGGAGAACGATTACAAATACTCGATCCAACTACGAGATTTAATAGTGCAGATGATTTGAAGCAATATGTCCACAATATGTTTGATGTTGTCTATATGTTGGAATATCTTGAAGGACAATCAATCATTCAACATTTATCTAATGCAGAGAAAATGACTGCACTGAGAAAAATTGAGAATGTATTCGTCAAGGATCCAGATGGAAATAACGTATATGCAACAAATGTTGTCAGAGATCTAACAGTAGAAGAAGCTAAAAAACTACGTTCATTCAATGATTTGATTGATAATAATATTATTTCGTCTAGGGAATATGCGTCAAAAACATACGAAAGAAATGGCTATTTTACTATAAAACTATTTGCGCCGATTTATGCAGCATTAAGTAATGATGACGGAACGCCAGGTGATCTAATGGGACGTCGTATGGCATATGAACTATTAGCTGCTAAAGGCTTTAAAGATGGTATGGTACCATATATTTCAAATCAATTTGAACCCGATGCTAGGGCAAATAATAAAACGATTACCTCATATGGTAAGACTAAAGGATTGGTAACAGATAAATTAGTACTTCAAAAATTATTTAATGGTCAATACGACACTTGGAGTGATTTTAAAAAGGCCATGTATAAAGAGCGACAAGAAAAATTCAGCAAATTGAATAAAGTTACCTTTAATGATACAAGTAAATCATGGACAAGCTTTGCAACCAAAACTACAAGCAATATAGATGAGTTGCAACAACTAATGAATGAAGCTGTCCGCAAGGATACAGAAACTCCTCATTGGAATAACTATAATCCAGAAACAGACAGTGCAGTTCATAAGTTGAAGAGAGCAATCTTTAAAGCTTATCTTGACCAAACTGATGATTTTAGAAGTTCAATTTTTGAAAATAAAAAATAGTGTTTACTATTAGGAAATAAAATTAAAGAAGGTGATTACGCTTGTCATTATTTAAAAAAGAACGATTTTCGATCCGAAAAATCTGTGGGATTGTTGGTTCGGTGTTACTCGGAAGTGTCTTGGTTGCACCGTCAGTCATCCATGCTTCTACCTATCATTATGTTGAAAAAAGCGCTCTTACAAAGGAAGAACAAAGCAAGATTCAGGCAGGAATTCCTACTGATAATGAAGCAAGTTATGCTCTTATTTATCAGCAGGAAGCTCTTCCTGCAACAGGTTCATCGACTTCTGTGCTTACAGCTTTAGGTCTATTAGCT
>ERZ1674235.127-NODE-127-length-8204-cov-2.143085_pt1 | contig 8204 bp, 9 predicted proteins | sample MGYA00581203_ERZ1674235 | MGnify/ENA primary metagenome ERZ1674235 (study PRJEB41354, sample SAMEA4873307) | human saliva metagenome | biome: human-associated habitat [ENVO:00009003]; feature: mouth environment [ENVO:08000002]; material: saliva material... | reverse complement strand
GTCACGATCCATTCATCTGAAGTATCAACCATTTTTTCCAAATCCGCATTGGTACGAATATGGCTCGGCAAATAGCTACCGGTGGATAAAATTCTACTATTCATCATATCAAAACTTATTAATTAATAACGTTGTAAACCCGCCAAGATTTTTTGTGGAATTTGCAAACGCGCTTGTAAAGCGGCATCCGCAATTGCACGAGCAAATGCATCCACATTTGCGCTGCCATGGCTTTTCACCACAACAGCCGTTAATCCGAGTAAAGATGCCCCATTATATTCATCTGGGTTAATGCGTTTCAAGCGATGATAAGCATCCTTAAAGAAAAAACGCAGAATAAATTTGGCAAATGATTTAAAAATAGGCTGTTTTTCTTTTCCTTTCAGAAGAGATAACAGATTCTTAGCTGCCCCTTCAAGGGTTTTTAATGCAATATTTCCCGAAAACCCATCACTCACAACCACATCAGCCACGCCATTTAATAAAAAGTTACCTTCAATAAAGCCGGTATAATTAAGTGCGGTCGATTTTTCTAATAAATTCGCGGCTTCACGAATGGATTGATGTCCTTTAATTTCTTCCACACCAATATTGAGTAAGGCAATGCGTGGATAAACTAAGTTCAATCGGTTTTCGGCAAAGATCGAGCCCATGACGGCAAATTCATAAAGATTTTGAGCAGAACATTCTACGTTTGCGCCTAAATCTAACATCACGGTTTTATCACCCGTCATCGACGGCAATAAGGATACCAACGCTGGGCGTTGAATTCCTTCTAAAGGCTGTAAGAGTACCTTTGACAATCCCATCAATGCGCCCGTATTTCCTGCGCTCACACAACCTTGCGCCTCACCTTTCTGAACCATTTCAATAGCTAAACGCATCGACGTGCCTTTGCTATGACGCAATGCATGAGAAATACCTTGATTGTTATCAATAGTCTTAGTGCAATGATGAATTTGAATACGTTCTAAAAGAGAAGAAGGTGCATTTTCCAGTAAGGGGGAAATTTGTTGGCTATCGCCAAACAGCACTAAAGAGAGCATTGGATCTGCTTCCAACGCTGAAAGAGATGCGGGGATAGTAATACGGGGACCAATGTCCCCGCCCATCACATCTAACGCTAAGGTTAGACGGTTCAAGTGAATACCTTATAAGTAAAATTACTTATTGATCACTTTGCGACCACGGTAGTAACCGTCAGCAGTTACGTGGTGGCGTAAGTGAGTTTCACCGCTTGCTTTATCCACTGATACTGCAGCAGTAGTTAATGCATCGTGTGAACGACGCATATCACGACGTGAACGAGATTTTTTGTTTTGTTGAACAGCCATTGGCTATACTCCTAAATTTAATTTACTTTTGCTTTAAATTAGCTAATACAGCGAACGGGTTCGGTTTTTTTGCCAATTCTTCAGGCAATTCGCCAAAAACCTGTTCGTGCGCGGACACTTCACAGTGTTCAGATGAATGCATTGGAACAAGCGGTAGAGCTAAAATAAGTTCGTCTTCCACTGCACCAAGTAAATCTATTTCACCAAACTCATTAAATTCGATTGGCTCATAAATTTCCGGCAAGTCATCAGCCTGATCCCAATTAGCCACTGGACTATACATAAAATGACATTCCAATGTTTGTTTGAATGGTTCGCCACAACGTTGACAGTCTAATTCGACATCAACTTGTACTTGCCCTTTCATCACCACTAATTTTTGTGGATCAATATAAAACGATAATGTTACCTGTGCATCGCTGAGCACTTTCCCCGTAGATTCAGCTAAACGCACTAACTGACTAGCGGTATAATAACCATCATAATCAATTCTTTGTTGAGCGTCTTTAACCGGATCAACGGTTAGGGGTAGTTTTACCTTTTGCATAGGGTGCGAATATTACCTGTTGTCAATAAAATAGTCAAAGGAAATTCGCACTAATTATGAGAAAAGTTCAATCTCTATCTAAACTTTCTTAAGATTTATGCCTTTGCAAAGTGCGGTCATTTTTTCCTGTGTTTTACTCGGCATGCTCACTCAAGAAGCCACCACTTTGGTGTTTCCAAAGCCGAGCATAAAGGCCATTTTGTTCAAGCAATTCTGCGTGAGTCCCTTGCTCGACAATTTGCCCTTTATCTAATACGATTAAACGATCCATTGCCGCAATAGTGGATAAACGGTGAGCAATGGCAATAACCGTTTTATTTTCCATCATCTTATCGAGACTTTCTTGGATCGCTACTTCTACTTCTGAATCTAGCGCACTGGTCGCTTCATCCAACAGTAAAATTGGCGCATCTTTTAACATGACACGCGCAATAGCAATACGTTGGCGTTGCCCTCCAGACAGTTTCACCCCGCGTTCACCAACATGAGCATCATAGCCTTTTCTGCCTTGCGCATCGCTGAGATAAGGGATGAAATCGGCTGCTTCCGCACGTTTAGCCGCATTGATCATTTCTTCATCTGTCGCTGTTGGGCGACCATAAATGATGTTATCGCGAACAGAACGGTGTAAAAGTGAAGTATCTTGTGTCACTAAACCAATTTGGCTACGCAGACTTTCTTGGCTCACATCTAAAATATTTTGACCATCAATGGTAATAGACCCCTCTTGGGCTTCGTAGAAGCGTAAAAGCAAATTCACAATGGTTGATTTGCCCGCACCAGAACGCCCAATTAAGCCCACTTTTTCGCCTGGTTTGATGGTGAGATTAAAATGGTTAAGCAACGGTTTATTCGGATCATAAGCAAACGAAATATCGTTAAATTTGATCTCGCCTTGTTTCACTTCTAGTGGAACACAATTTGGCTTATCAACGATGGTGTGTGGTTTAGTCAACGTTGCCATACCATCATTCACTGTCCCAATATTTTCAAACAAGCGTGCCGATTCCCACATAATCCAACGGGAAAGTCCATTTACACGTAACGCCATCGCGGTTGCAGTCGCCACTGCTCCCACGCCTACTTGACCGTTTTGCCATAACACCACGCCTAAGATTGCAGTGCTTAACGTTAAGAAGATATTGGTTGCATAAGTTAAGGTATCTAATGAGCTAGCCAAACGCATTTGTGCATGCACAGTGACCATAAATTCTTCCATGGAACGTTTTGCATAATTCGCTTCTCTCGCATCATGTGAAAATAGTTTTACCGTTGCAATATTTGAGTAAGCATCCGTAATACGACCCGTCATTAGAGAGCGCGCATCGGCTTGTCGTTGTGCTGTTTTCGCTAAGCGTGGAATAAGCAAACGTAAAATAGTCACAAAGGCCACAATCCATAAGAAAAACGGCACTAAAAACCAGGTATCTAAAGCCGCAAGCACTAACCCTGACGTAATAAAATAGACGGCAACATACACCAACATATCCGCAATGGTCATCACGGTATCACGCACCGCAAGGGCGGTTTGCATCACTTTCGCCGATACACGACCTGCAAATTCATCTTGGTAGAAGCTTAAGCTTTGTCCCAGCATCAAACGGTGGAAATTCCAACGCAAACGCATTGGAAACACCCCTTGTAACGTTTGTAAGCGTACATTCACGCCCACAAATGACCATACAATACTGAAAATGAGCAAGGCGGCCATACCTGCGAGCAAATGCCCTTTCTCTTGCCAAAGCGTGGTTGGCGTATAAGCACCCAGCCAATCCACCAACAATCCCATAAATTGGAAAAGTAAGGCTTCCATTACACCAGTACCGACCGTCAATACCGCGAGTAAAAAGATCCAGCCCTTCATGCCATCAATGCTTGACCAAATAAAACGGAACAAGCCTTTTTCAGGCGTAGTAGGATTGCTTTCCGGATAAGGATTTAAACGGTTTTCAAACCATGAAAATATTTTATTAAACATAACAATACCTTAAAAAATTAAAGGCGACAGTGCCGCCTAAAGTGCGGTCATTATAGCGTAAGTTTTGAACGATGGGCTAGGTTTTGCGAAATTGACTCGGTGAAAGCCCATAAATTGCTTTAAATGCCTTACTAAAATGCGCTTCTGATTGATACCCTACTTCAAGGGCAATAGCTAAAATGGTCTTTTGCGTATTTTTCAATAAAACAGCCGCCATTTCTAACCGCACTTGTGTGAGAAATTTTCCTGGTGGCATCCCGAGTTGCTGTTGAAAGATCCGCATAAAGGTCGCACGAGACATAGATGCCAACTCTGCTAATTGCTCAATATTCCAATCTAATTGAGGTGAAAACAGGATTTTTTCAAGGACTTGATTCAGTCTTTTATCCTGCAATGCGGCTAATAAGCCTTGATTGAGCAAACCTATTTGCTGTGCATGACGTAAAATATAGATAAACAATACATTTGATAATGCATCAATCACCGATTTTGTGCCTTGCTCTGGTTTCTCGGCTTCTTGTAAAAAAAGTGAAACCAAAGGCTGCACAGGGGTATTTTGTAGAGAAAGATGCAAATAATCTGGTAACGAATCAATTAATAATGACGGTTTTTGGTAATAAAATGTCCCACAAAACATCTTCAGATCGGGCGTACCTGCACCTATTTGATGAACATTAAAAAGTGCATTTGATTGCTCTCTCTGTTGACTATTCTTCAAATGAAACTGTTTTCCCGCAAAGGTTACCCAGCACTCACCTTGCTCGATTAAATGAAATAAACCTTGATATTCCGCCGCATCTGGCTGATGTTCAACTTGCCAATCCCCTTGAAACAAGCAGCGAATATTAATTTCCCCGCGCACTTGCGCCAGATGTGTTAATTTATCTAAATAATCCATCGTGAGATTTTCCGTCTAAAAGTTAAGACAATTTGACAAGTATCATACGCTAATCTGCTTATAATTCCTCTCGAAATTTGTACTTAATTTAAGGAGAAGAAATATGTTTGCAGATTGGAAAAATGATGTAGCACACGTTAAAAAATCATTCGGTGCATTAGGTAAAAAATACCCTAAAATGTTACAAGCTTATGGCGCATTAGGTGCGGCGGCGGCAGAAGGTAACGTATTAGATGCCAAAACCCGTGAATTAATTGCATTAGCGGTTGCCGTAACAACACGTTGTGAAAGCTGCATTGGCGTGCACGCTGATGAAGCAGTGAAAGCAGGTGCAACTGAAGAAGAAGTGGCAGCAGCATTAGCGATGTCTATCGCATTAAATGCAGGTGCAGCTTACACTTACTCTCTTCGTGCATTAGAAGCTTACAACGCACAAAAAGGCGAATAATTCGCAAGGAACTTTATGATTCTTTTAGCCCTCATTTGAGGGCTTTTTTGTATTTAAAATTGACCGCACTTTAAAACAAATTCAAGGCTCTCATCTGAGCCACCACTTGTTCCACCTGAATTTCAGCCATTAAATTTTTACCTTTTAATTTGGTCGCCCAAGGCAATTCGCTTGAAGGTTTTCCTTGTTCTTTTTGCACATTTTCTTCATATACCGACACCACATTATCCAGATTATGATAAGGCGCAGTGCGCAATGGATTGTGATAAGCATACAATCCAATCACTGGCGTACCTTGCGTGGTCGCAATATGAGCCGGACCTGAATCGGGCGAAATCACCAAATTTGCTTGATGAATTAATGCAGCAAGTTGTTTTAAACTGGTTTTTCCAGAAGCATCAACCGGTTGAAAATCACAAAGTGCGGTAATTTTTTTCACCATTTCTAATTCACGTTTTGCCGGTGAGCTACAAAAAATCACATTCACATTATGTTGATGAGCTATATTTGCCACTTCAGCATAACGCTCCACCAACCAATCTTTCTCGGCTTTACTGGAGCAAGGAGAAATAATTAGATTTTTGCGCGTTGGATCAATAAACTGTTTGGCGTATTCTCGATCTGAATCAGAAATTGCCAATTGCCAAGAAAGCATCTCTGCCGGTGGTACACCAAGATAATCGGCAAAAGCCATGAAGCCGTCTAGCACATGAGGCGTTTCCGGATCTTGAACTCGACGGTTTACAAATAACCACTGCCCTTCTCGAGAACGTTTTTTGCCAAACCCAATTTTATATTTCGCTTGAATACCAAGAGAGATAATCGAAGCACGAAATGCCGTCTGCATATTCAAAAGCGCATCAAATTGATTGTTTTTCAAAAACATCCATAAATTCCACACGCCTTTCCAACCGCTCTTTTTATCATAAGGGACAAGTTCCACGCCTTCAATGCCAGAAAGCAAGCCCATTTCTGTTTTCCCCACAATCCACGTTAATTTGGTTTGCGGCCAATACTGTTGAATATGCTGCACCACAGCAAGTGCATGACAAACATCACCCACCGCAGACAAACGCAAAATACAAAGTGATTTAGGAGGTGAAGTAAAAAGTGGAGAATGGGACATTTGAATTCCTCGCGCATTTAATTTCCGTCTATTAACCCAAAATAATTTAATGAAAACAAAGGGCGAATTTATTTAATTCGCCCTTTTATTTATCTAGATTGCTACTTTTTAGGACCTAATCCTTCCGCAACAATATGCCCTTTCACATAGTGCTTAGTAAAGATAACGTTACCATCTTTATCAAAATATTTCCACATTCCTTGCTCTACGCCATTTTTTAATTCGCCTTGCGAGATAAGTGTTCCTGATTCATCATAATATTTAGTCGTTTTGACGCCATTTATTTCAACCACCTCCGATTTTATATTACCGTTAGGATGAAAAGTCTGATTCTCTATTGTTGAACGAATATACGCCGTAGCAGAACCAATACAAAAAAGCGCTAAAACCGTAAATAGAGGTTTTTTCATAGCTAATTTCCTCATATTAAATAGAGAGTCATCAAGATAATTTCTGGAAAAAGTGTAACCTAACAAAATAAATATGTAAAACAGTGCTTTTCACTTCTATTCATTTTATAACATAAAATCACACTGCAAGGGGTAAAATTCTGCAAAAATTTTACGAATTAACAAAATACAGATATCTCACTACTTATGTGATCTGCTTCACAACTTTGACATAAAATAAGATGAAAAGCTTGTAATGCTAGAAAATCAGCGTATTTAAAGTAGAATGAGGGCATTTTCTATTATTCGGTTCAACTAAAATGCTTGAATTCCAACAAGATAATCAATTCTTTCTTTTTAATCTCACGAAAAAACCAACCGAACCCGCTTCATTTTTTGAATCGGCTTTTTGGGAAAGACAACAACGTATTACCGGTTCAGCCAAAGGACGTGGCACAACCTACTTCCTGAACACAAAAGATCTGTTTGGGGTAAATACTGCCCTTCGTCACTATTATCGAGGCGGTTTATGGGGAAAATTCAACAAAGATCGCTATCGTTTTCAATCATTGAGTGAAACTCGCAGCTTGGCGGAATTTCAGCTGTTAAATCAACTCCATCAAGCAGGCGTTGCCGTACCTAAACCGATTGCTGCTCGTGTTAAAAAAGGCAAATTAGGGATTTGTTACCAAGCGGATATCTTGATTGAAAAGATCGAAAATGCCCAAGATCTGACCGCACTTTTACAAATTCAACAACTATCGAATGACATCTGGCAAGCAATTGGTAAATTAATTCGTCAGTTGCATGATTTGCAAATTTGCCATACGGATCTCAATGCTCATAATATTCTCATGCAACAACTCGAAAATGAACAAAAATGTTGGCTCATTGATTTCGATAAGTGCGGTCAAAAATCAGGAGATTCTTGGAAACAAGGCAACTTGGAAAGATTACACCGCTCTTTTGTCAAAGAAGTCGGAAGAATGAATATTCAATTCAATGAAGAAAATTGGGCTGAATTATTGAAAGGATATAACGCCTAAAACGCATTAGAGAAAGGCAATAAAAAAGACCGCCTAATGCGATCTCTATGAATGGTCCCCCTTGCCGGACTTGAACCAGCGACCAAGCGATTATGAGTCGCCTGCTCTAACCGACTGAGCTAAAGGGGGAAAGTGCGGTTGATTATAGAGAAATAATCCTTTGAAGTCTATATACAAAAGGATGGTCGTTGGAAAATTAACCATCCTTTTTTAGTCTGACTATTCTATTTTTAAATCCGACAGATTATTTGCTGCTCATAAACGGCATCATCCTCTAGCTTAATTCCCTCTTCATTAAAATCAGCGGTATGTTTATGGGTAAATCTGACTTTTTCTGTCGCGCCCATTTTAAACCATTCATATTCCGAATCAATATGACCAATATCAATGGCTCGATAACCTAATTCGGATAAATTATAGGCTAACACTTTTGCAGTT
>ERZ1674235.121-NODE-121-length-8550-cov-1.897351_pt1 | contig 8550 bp, 9 predicted proteins | sample MGYA00581203_ERZ1674235 | MGnify/ENA primary metagenome ERZ1674235 (study PRJEB41354, sample SAMEA4873307) | human saliva metagenome | biome: human-associated habitat [ENVO:00009003]; feature: mouth environment [ENVO:08000002]; material: saliva material... | reverse complement strand
GTACTTGCTTATAACGCAGAAGGTGCTGAAAAGATTCGTATTCAAGAGTTAGCAGATATGTATCCAGAATACGCAAAAGACCTATTACACATCAATGCACGCATGGAAGATCTACAGTTGCCATTTTCAACGGGTATCATTTATGATACACGTATGAAGGGACAGTGGTCATTAAAGACAATCATGGCAATGATGGATGATCCTGGCTATCACAATCTAGATATCCAACAAGGTATGGATGCTGTATTTGAATGGCGTAATCTAGATAAGAATGTTGATAATGAAGACATTGAAAAGAGTATCGCTGACTTAAAGGCATATTGTGGTATGGATACCTATGCAATGACAGTTGTACTAAAATGGCTATTTGAATTGGTTCAAAAAACTTCGCTGTAAAAGGTGAAGTTTTTATCACGGAATATTCACATCGAATACAAAAAATAATCTGATTTATGTTGTATAATATAGACATAAATACAAGAAGTGCGAAGAGTATCATTGAAAACAATTATAGTTGTTTTGAGTGTATCTCAAGCACATACAGGAGGTATTGTATGAGATTTGAAATTGTAGGTAAGAATATCGATGTTACACCAGCAATGCGCACAAAGATTGAGGAGAAATTATCAGCTTTAGATAAGTACTTACTCATCGATGAAAATACGATTGCTCGTGTCCTTGCCAGAGTTTATCCAAACTCACAGAAGGTAGAAGTTACAATCCCATCACGTGTAGGTATTTTAAGAGCAGAAGTTGTAAATGATGACTTCTATGCAGCAGTAGATTTAGCAATTGATAAGTTAGAAGACCAAATTCGTCGTCAAAAGACTAGACTAAATAAGAAGCATCGTGAACATCTTGCAAATGCGTTTATTGACTCACAACTTGTGGAAGAAGAGAATTCTATTCCAGTAAAGACAAAGACAGTGAATGCTGAAGAAATGGACCTTGATACAGCTATCATGAAGATGGAATTAAGTGGACATAACTTCTACATCTATACTGATGATGAAACAGAAACTGTATCTGTTGTATATCGTCGCTCTAGCGGTGGATATGGCTTGCTAGAGGTAAGTAAATAACATGATTCATTGATCGGGAGAAATCCCGATTTTTTTATAGGAAAGAAAAGTACAGAGAATCTGGAATAAAGAGATAAAAAGGATAGTAATACTGGAAATTTAAACACTGTAGCAGGAAAGTCATTCATACTGTGTATATAGATTTAAGGGGATCTATGTTACATGAAATTACAACGTTTACCATACGATGAGAAAGTTAAACTATTAGAGAGTTTAGGAAGAATCTATCGCCGGGAAAAAACGCGAGAGTTAATTGGTGATAGTCATGAAGTTCATGAAAGAACAGCTACCTATGTTCAAAAAGGGATAGGACATATGATTGAGCATGTGATGGAGAATTGTTCTTCAGATACTGTATGCATTATCAAGCATGATTTTCTAGATCAATCACCAAGAAATTGGTACTGTAACTACTATGCAAAATCATCATATTATCGATTAAAAAAAGAAGCGGTTGAAGAATTCGTTCGTTGCCTAGATATTTGAAAAATGTTAAAATGAACTACAGATATAGATGTTAAAAATGCTGTATTGATGCGGAAATTCTTACTTTTTATTTTTGAATAAAATGTAACCGTTTCCATTACTGTAAACAGATATATCCTATACAACCAGGAGGTTCTAAAACATGTTGAAAGGTATAGCAGCATCACAGGGAATTGCAATTGCAAAAGTATATAAGTTGGAACAACCAGTTCTTAAGATTGTACAGACAAGCGCAAATCCAGAGGATGAATTAAAGAAGTTGGATAGTGCATTTACAAAGACAATCGCTGATATTGAACAGATTAAAGAAGTCGCATCAAAGACATTAGCAGAAGAAGAGTTAGCTATTTTTGATGCACATCTTATGATGATAGGTGACCCAGAATTCCGTGCTTCCATTGAAAATGAAATTACATCAAATTCAGTGAATGCTGAATACGCAGCAGATTGTGTATCTAAGATGATGATTTCTATGTTTGAAAGCATGGATGATGAATACATGCGTGCAAGAGCAGCAGATATTAAAGACGTATCATTCCGCTTACTATGCAATATTACAGGAAATGAAATTCCTAACTTAAGCACATTAAATGAACCAGTAGTTGTAGTTGCTAAGGACTTAACACCATCTGACACAGGTTCTTTAAATAAGGAATTTGCAAAGGGATTTGCGACTGAAATCGGTGGACGTACAAGCCATAGTGCAATCATGGCTCGATCCTTAGAGATTCCAGCTATCGTTGGTGTAAATGAAATTCTAAGTACATTAAAATCTGGTGATTTAGTAATCTTAGATGCAATCAATGGTGAAGTAATTACTGAACCAACAGAAGAACAGATTGCAGATTATACAAAGCGTGCTGAAGAGTTTTGTGCAAACAAGGAAGCTCTCAAGGCATTAAAGGATAAGCCATCCGTATCTATTGATGGTCATAAGGTTGAACTAGTTGGTAATATTGGTTCTCCAGCTGACGTTGATGCAGTAAATGCAAACGGTGGTGAAGGTGTAGGTCTATTCCGTACAGAATTCCTCTACATGAAGAGTGAAAATGATTTCCCTAACGAAGACATGCAGTTTGCGGCATATAAATCAGTTCTTGAAGGTATGAATGGCAAGCAAGTTGTTATTCGTACATTGGATATCGGTGGTGATAAGAAGTTAAGTTACTACCAATTTGAAGAAGAGATGAACCCATTCCTAGGTGTACGTGCTGTACGTTTCTGCTTATCACGTAAAGATATCTTCCGTGTTCAATTGCGTGCATTATTACGTGCTTCCGCATTTGGTAAGTTATGCATCATGTTCCCAATGATTGCGACAGTTGCAGAATTCCGTGAAGCGAAAGCTGTTTATGATGAAGAACGTGCGAAGTTGATTGCTGAAGGTGTGACTGTTGGTGATGTACAAGTAGGTATCATGATTGAAATTCCTGCAGCTGCAGTACTTGCTGATCAGTTAGCGAAGGAAGCGGATTTCTTCTCTATCGGTACAAACGACTTAATTCAGTACTCCATGGCTGCAGACCGTATGAGTCAACCAGTATCTTACCTCTATCAGCCATTAAACCCATCTGTATTACGCTTAATTAAGATGGCTATCGATGGTGCACATAAAGAAGGTAAGTGGTGTGGTATGTGTGGTGAAATGGCTGGCGATGAGTTAGCTGCACCAATCTTACTTGGTTTAGGATTAGATGAGTTCTCAATGAGCGCAACATCTATCTTACCAGCACGTAAGATTATCAACTCCTTAAGCTATGCAGAGATGAAGGAACTAGCTGAAAAGGCAGTTGCTTCCTCTACAGAAGCAGAAGTTGTAGAGTTAATTAAGAATACAATTTCAAAGTAATGTAATGAAAATGCTGTATAAGTGAAATGACTTATGCAGCATTTTTTTTCTATTATGAAGAGGTATTATGTTCGATCCGGTTGTAAACTAGGTACATAGAATTCTTGTAAGTCATCTAGACGAAGACAACCTAAAGACTTACCAAATACACATCCACAGTCGATATGATAGATTTGTTTATTCTTACCAATGGCAATCTTCCCACGATATTCATCACCATAACGGAAGGTAGGTGTATGGCCTACAATCATTGTCGTATCGTTGAAGGGATTTGCATCTAAGCCTATCTTTTCCCATATGAGGATGTCGTGTGGAACAGACGCAATGACAGTAGTAGGTTTCATATATTCTTCGCTAAGGCCAGCATGAACTAATAGGAATTTTTTGCCATGAACAGTTATTTCTTTGTAATACGGACAGTTTTCGAGATAAAGTTTAATGTCATAACATTCATGGTAATCTAAGTCCATAAATTGGTCAGAAGTGATGAGCCCTCCATTACGCAATGTCCATCTTAGGAAATCATCATCTGCACGCTGTGCACGGAAGTCTCGTTTACAATCTATCATGTATTGAGAATACTTTAATAACCATGCGTCATGATTACCCATAATGATGTGCATATTCTTGCTAGAGATAATCTTTTGTAATAACTCTATCGACTTAGGACCACGGTCACAAACATCACCAACAATCCATAGTTCATCATAATCGCTAAAAGAAATCAGATCTAGCATCTGCATAAATTCATCATAACAACCATGTATATCACTCATTACATATATCGACATCTATATTAACTCCCAATGTAAATATCATATCACAAACAGAGCATATGGATGAGGGATATGGTTAGACTTCAATTGTTTTTTCTTCACAATAAGACACAGTTTTGGTATAATATCAACGGCTATTTTTATGAAAGAAGGTATTGAATATGGGAAGAGCGCATGAAGTCCGTGCAGCCTCAATGGCAAAGACTGCTGCAATTAAATCAAAGTTATATTCACGTTTTGGAAAGGAATTATATATCGCCGCTAAGAGTGGTGTTCCTGATCCAGATATGAATCTTTCTTTAAAGAGAAAGATTGCTGAAGCAAAATCCAACCAAGTACCTGCCGATGTTATTAAGAGAGCAATCGACAAAGCAAAGGGTGGAACAGACGAAAACTATACAGAAGCACGTTATGAAGGATTTGGACCTGGCAACTCTACGGTCATTGTAGATTGCTTAACAGATAATACAAATCGTTCTATGACAGAAGTTAAGACAGCATTCAATAAGTCAAAGGGTGCTAAGATGGTTAACGCTGGTGGTGTTTCTTACAACTATGAATCAGTTGGTCTATTCGTATTTAACTATGCGGATGAAGACGCAATGCTTGAGGCATTATTAGAGGCTGAAGTTGATGTAACTGATCTTACAATTGAAGATGGTGTGATGACTGTTAAGACAGCGTTCACTGATTTCGGTAAGGCACAGGATGCGATTGAAAAGTTATTACCAAACATTGAATTTGAAACATGTGAAACAACAATGTTACCAAATGAATATGTAACACTTACAGATTCTGAAGAAATTGAAGCGTTCCATAAGTTAATGGATATGCTCAATGAAGCAGATGATGTAAATAAGGTGTACCATAACGCTATTATTAACGAGTAACATGCATGAATACTCTTCCAAGTTAGGAAGAGTTTTTCTTTTGATAGTCCTTATGCTACTATGGATAAAGAGGAAGCGTTATGACGAGAATACTACTTGTAGAAGATGATTTCGCAATTGTTCACTCCTTACAGGAATATCTGAATCTAGAAGGTTTTACTTCAGATCATGCAAGTGGACAAAAGGAAGCGGAAGAACTATTAAAGACAAAACAATATCAATTGTTGTTATTGGATGTTTCTTTAAAAGATGGTGATGGCTTTGCGGTATGTAATATTGCTCAAAAGATTCAATTACCAGTCATCTTTTTAAGTGCGTCTTCAGATGAAGAAACAGTTGTAAGAGGATTGAATATCGGTGCAGATGATTACATTACCAAACCATTCCGTCCAAAAGAACTACTCTCTCGTATCAAGAATGTCTTACGTCGTCATGCAGGACATCAAACAATTATCCTTTTGGAAGATATACAAGTTGATACTGAAAAGGCAATTATAAAGAAGAAAGATCAAGAGATAAATCTATCTGCATTGGAATACAAGCTACTCACACTTTTTATTGATCATCGTGGCAAGTTACTTACAAGAGATCAACTTCTAGATGAGATTTGGAATATTGCAGGGGATTTCGTCAATGATAATACGATAACGGTATATATCAAACGCTTGCGCGAAAAAATTGAAGATGACCCTACAAATCCTAAAATCATTAAAACGGTGCGTGGACTAGGATATAGGATGGACTAATATGAAGTATTTACGTAATCAAGATGTTCTTCGTGAAATACTCTTATCTTTAGTGATTGGAGTTCTATGCACACTTGTCACATATCCACTGATTGGTGGATATGCAATCCTATTTCTATTGTTGACACTTGTGCTTGTAGGCGTACATTATTATTTCTCTATCAAACGTTACGAGCAGATTGCACAGTTAAGTTTATCATTAGATAAAGTGCTTCATGGTAGTGCAATCCAAATTGATGACCAATATGAAGGAGAGTTATCTATCCTCAGTGATGAAATTTCCAAGATGGTTATCAAACTCAACGAACAAACAGAACTACTACAAAAAGATAAAGTACGATTAACTAACGCAATCGCAGATATCTTTCATCAGATGCGCACACCACTTACATCGATTAACTTATCGCTAACCGTTTTAAATGATGAGCATCTTTCAGATGATAAAGCACTTTATTATCGTCGTGATATTAAGAAACAATTAGAGAAATTACAGTGGTTAATCGAAACTTTACTGAAGATGTCTAAAATTGATGCGAAGACTGCTATCTTCCATCGACAACAATTACTTGCAAAAGATATCTTGTCTAAGGCAATGGAACCATTCGCAATTCCAATGGAACTAAAAGAGCAGAAGTGTGTTCTGAATTGCTCAAATGAAAAGATGTTCGTTGATGATCAATGGACAATGGAAGCGTTCAGTAATCTTCAGTGAAAATCCATTATATACTGAAGTGATTGTGCAAGATAATGGAGAAGGGATTCCGGAAGAAGATATCCCATATATGTTTGAACGCTTCTATAAGGGTAAAAATGCAAAGCCGGAAAGTGTAGGAATTGGGCTAGCTTTTGCCCGCATGATTATCACTGCTCAAAATGGAACCATCAGTGTTAAGAATCATCCAGATGGTGGTGCTTGCTTTACTGTACGTTTCTATAAACAAATTATTTGATCCTGTAAAAACAGGATTTTTTATCTTACAAAATGTCATCATTGTGTCACATTCACTTTTTATACTGTAAGTATAAGGAGGACTTTGATATGGAAGTCTTACGCGTTGAACACTTAACAAAAATCTATGGAAAAGGGGAAAATGAAGTAAAAGCCCTAGATAATGTTTCGTTTACGATTGAACAAGGTGAGTTTGTGGCGATTATTGGTCCATCAGGATCAGGTAAATCAACTCTATTACATATGTTAGGAGGAGTTGATAAACCAACACGTGGGAAAGTATTTGTAGGTGGACAAGATGTCTATGCACAAAATGAAGAACAACTAGCTGTATTCCGTCGTAGAAAAGTCGGTTTAATTTACCAATTTTATAATTTGATTCCTGTATTAAGTGCAGAGGAGAATATCACATTACCTGTGCTAATGGATGGAAAAGAAGTTAACAAAGAACGTCTTGAAGAGTTATTGAATGTGTTAGGTTTACAAGAAAGACGAAAAAATCTACCAAACCAACTTTCTGGTGGTCAACAACAACGTGTATCCATTGGTAGAGCGCTTATGAACGCTCCAGCAATTGTACTTGCGGATGAACCGACTGGTAATCTTGATAGTAAAAATAGCCAAGAAATTGTAGAACTATTAAAGTTATCAAATAAAAAATACCAACAGACAATGATCATCATTACCCACGATGAAAGTATTGCCTTACAGGCAGACCGTATTATCTCAATCGAAGATGGAAAGATAACAAGAGACGAAAGAATCCGTGAGGTGTAATCATGAGTATATTTACAAAACTTACACAGCGCTATCTTTCCAAGAATAAGACAAGAACGATTGTAACTTTGATAGGTATTATTGTATCTATGGCTTTATTTACTGCCGTTATTGAAGGTGCATATAGTGGATATCAATTCTTGAAAAATCGTGAGATTGCTGTAACGGGTCAGTGGCAAGTCATCATGAATCATGTAAATAAAGAAGGCTTAGAAGAAGCTAAGACAAACAAGCAGATTGAACAATACGAAAATGTATATACGCTTGGTTGGGCAGAAGTTGCTAATGAGAATGAGGGTAAACCATATCTTCTTGTACAATCATTAGGAGATATGGAACATGCATTATTCCCAATCAATTTAGTTTCAGGTCGTATGCCTGAAAAGCAAGATGAAATTCTAGTGCCAGAAAACTTTATCGCAAATGCAAAAGAGAAATATCAAGTAGGGGATACGATTACTCTAGAAACAGGACAACGTTTCATAGAGAAAGAACAACTTTCTGAAAATACACCATACCAGGAAAATGAGAGTTTAAAGAATACAACCAAACATACTTTTACGATTGTTGGTATTATGGAACGTCTACCATTTGAGATTGAAGAGTTTTCTTGTCCTGGCTATACATGCATTACAAATGGTTTTCATACAGATAGTCAGAAACTATTCTTAACAATTCAGTCGCCAAGTAAAATGCAGGAATTCTTAATGCGTCAAACAATTTCAGATTCCTATGTTCCACATTCGGATTTATTACGTTTTTATGGTGCATTTAAAGCAAGTGGGGAACGTTCGGTACTCATTGGTTTAACAACAGTGCTTGTACTACTTATTGCGTATGGTTCTATCTCATTAATTTATAATTCATTTTCTATTTCCATCAGTGAACGTATTCGTCAGTTTGGAATTATGAGGTCCATTGGTGCTTCCAATCGTCAGATTCGTCGCATGGTTCTTTTTGAAGCATTTCTACTCGCAATCATCGGTATTGTTTTG
>ERZ1674235.116-NODE-116-length-8860-cov-2.986826_pt1 | contig 8860 bp, 4 predicted proteins | sample MGYA00581203_ERZ1674235 | MGnify/ENA primary metagenome ERZ1674235 (study PRJEB41354, sample SAMEA4873307) | human saliva metagenome | biome: human-associated habitat [ENVO:00009003]; feature: mouth environment [ENVO:08000002]; material: saliva material... | reverse complement strand
TCGCACTCATGAACGCCAAATCCATGGGCGCCCCACTCTCCCTCAAATCAATCCACACCAACCTTCTTGAACGCGGCCTCACTGACTTCGACTACGAGACCGAAATGGAGGAAATCGAAAATGAAACGGCGGCCGGTACCTTCGGGCAAATCCAATCTGGATCGAATCCAACAGCGCCTGAAGCGTCAGGAACGTTTGATGACACAGAAGAAGAAAGCGAGGCACCTTGAGCGCTCTCTGAACAAAGAAGACCGTTATGACAGTCTCGATTGAGTTCGAAAACGGTAAGCCGCGTGAAGAAATCCTTCGCGCGGTAGAACAGTGGCGCGAGATCATTGAGTCTCGCGTCCCTGCTGCCGATCACGCAGAGCTGATTGTGGACGCACTCGGCGATGAGGTCTGGGTCGAATACATGGGCGCCCCTCAACTCCACATGGCACGCAAATTCGAACGCGTCAAAGGCGTCTGGAGACTCGATAACATCACCCTCTCAGCCTCCGACTCCATGCGCGGCAAAGGCCTCGCACACGTCATCAACAAAGTCGGCGCTGACGCGCTCCTCGCTCTCGGTGGCAGCGAAATCCGCCTCTCAGCAGCACTATCCATGGGCGGCTATAAGTGGCTCCGCGACGGCTTCTGGCCAAAAGACGGAAAGGAAGAACTCGACCGTATCGCCCGCAAACACGGCGGCACTGTGGCTGACAAATGGATCGCACTCTCCGAGTCAGACGCCCAGGAAGCAATGCTCAATCCTTCTTCCGCCGCCGAGTACAAGTCGCTCTTTGCTGGGGCTAAGTACGACGCCATCGCCGATATCAAAAACCCACGCACATACGCAGCAATCACAGGTCAGCCCACTGGCACCGTCAATGACCTGATCCAGGCTCGCATCATCCAGAAGCAAGCCGGCCTTGAGTGGGTCACTAACGATGTCGCTGAGAAGCTCGTCGAAATCCTGCGCAAAACCGAACCCAGGATCATCGCAAAGATCAGCGATTTCATGCGGCGCAATCGGCAACCACAGCAGTACGATTGGAAGCGCCTCGAAGCCCTGCGTACCATCATCCATAAGCTCCGCTCAGAAGGTTGGCAACAGGTTGGCAAGGAGCTGGATCAGCTTGCCATGCAGCTCGCTATTGCCGAAGCCAAGCAATGGCCCAAAGACCTGCAAGACATGGCACCTACGCAGCTCAATGTGGTTGCACCTACCACAGCCACACTTAGGGAGATCGCACGCTCCAAGCCCATCCACGGTCGACTCATGAAAGACTGGGTCGCCAAAATGCGCGATGAAGACATGGTCCGCATCATGACCAAAGTCCAATCCGGCATGGTCGCCGGCGAAACCCTCGACTCCATGATGCGCACCCTCTTCGGTACCGAGCGGCTACAGTACAAAGACGGCTCAACCACACTCACTAATAACCAGCTCAAAACGGTCGTTAGAACAATGACGCATCACATCGCGTCTGACGTGCGCGCTGAATTTGTGCGTGCCAATGCCAAGGAAATCGGGGCCAAAGAGCGATTTGTCGCAACCCTCGATTCACGCACAACACCACTCTGCGGCTCTCTCGATGGCAAGCTATTCCCCGTCGGAGAAGGACCTCAACCTCCTCTACACTACAATTGCCGTAGCGCTCGCGTCTTCTACATCGATGCAGAATCGCAGCTCATGCGCCCTTTCAAGGCCTCCGTGGAATCAGAGCTTGTGGTTGAATACAGCAAGCAAGCCGGCATCCCACGTACTACAAAACGCTCTAAACTCCCGTTCGGGCATAAGACCAAGTTCGATAAGTTCGCCCAGAAAAAAAAGGTAGAATACATCGGACAAACACCTGCGGCCACGAAGTTCTCTGACTGGTTCGCAAGGCAGTCAGTAGCATTCCAAAAAGCCAGTCTCGGAGAAAAGAGATTCCAGCTCTACCGCTACGGCGGACTGTCTCTCGACAAATTCCAGGACATTTCCGGCAGAAAGCTCACTCTCGAAGAGCTGTATGCCAAACACCCAAAAGCAGCTAAACAATCCGGAGTGATTCCAAACAAATGAAACTCAAAGCAACCTACAGCGCAGAAGACTTTGAATCCGTTGACGGCGCCTTCCGTGACCTCTACGAAGAGCGTGACGGCAACTATGTACTGACCGGAATCGAAGGCATCAAGACAGAACAAGATGTAGCCAAACTCTCCGAAGTCGTCCGCAAAGAACGCGCGCTCACCGCCAACTATCGCAAGCAGTTCGACAAGCTCGGTGGCCGCGACGTGGACGAAATCCTTGCCGAACTCGACCAGATCGAAGCGTACAAGGCTGCGGCCGAGTCCAAAGGCGTCGATGAAAACGTCATCGAGACACGCCTTAAATCCAAACTCGCACCCATTCAGCGCGAGAAAGACCAGCTCGCAAAGCAATACGCCGAAGCCCAAGAGCTGCTCGGCCAGTACCAGCAGAAAGAGCGCGTCCGCACTATTCACGATTCCGTGCGCTCAGCCATCGCCAAATCAGCGGGCTTCCTAGGCCAAGCCGCCGAAGACGCGCTGATGTACGCAGAGCGCATGCTCGAGATCGACGAAACCGGCCGCGTCGTTACCAAAGACTCAGTTGGTGTCACCCCAGGTATCGATGCCACTGTGTGGTTGCAGGAAATGCAGCAACGTAAACCTTACTGGTGGGGCGAGTCCAAGGGCGGCGGAGCTACCGGCGGCAAGTCCTCTGGCGGTGTAACTGGCGATAATCCGTTCTCACACGCTGGTTGGAACGTAACAGCTCAAGCCAAGCTGGTCCGCGAAAACCCCGAGCGCGCAGCTCAAATGGCACGATCCGCTGGCACCTCGATCGGTGGTCCGCGTCCTCAGAAATAATCCAACCACATGCCCCGGTCATTGATCGGGGCGTTGCTTTTCTGTAATATTCCTGATAAGCGCCATGACGTGATGTTTTCGGCGCCTGTCGAAAACTCAATCAAAGGTAACTGCAAATGGCAACTACCCAAATCTCTGACGTCATCGTCCCGGAAATCTATAATGCCTACCTTCGTCGCATGTCGATGGAGGATAACGCACTTATCCGCTCCGGCGCTGTCGTGGCTGACTCCGAGCTGTCCGGCCTGCTGGCTGGCGGTGGCCTGAAATTCCACTCCCGCAGCTTCAACCCGCTGGACGCCGATGACGATGACCGTGTGTCGAGCGATAACCCGACTCAACTGGCTCAGCACAGCAAGATCACTTCCGCCCACGAAGTCCAGCTGCGTCTGTCCCGCAATAAATCGTGGTCGAGCATGGATCTGGCTGCCGCTCTGGCTGGCACAGACCCCGCCCAAGCCATCCAGTCGTACACCTCCGACTACTGGCTGGCCCGTCAGCAAGCCGCTCTGATCGCCTCCGTTCGTGGCGTCTTTGCAGACAACGCCAAAGCCCCGAACGCCGGCGAGCACGTGCTCAACGACATGACCAACAACATCTCGGGCGGTACCGGCGCCGCTGCTGCATTCTCGGCTTCGGCTTTCATCGACGCTCAGGCCACCATGGGCTCGCACCAATCTGACCTGTCGTTGGTCGTCGTCCACCCGGTCATCTACACCGAAATGCGTAAGCAGAACCTGATCGACTTCATTCCCGTGTCGATCAACGGCGCTGCTATCTCGGTCCCGACCTACCAAGGCGCCCAGGTACTGATGGATTCCCGCACCCCGTCGAATGCCGGCGTTTTCGAAACCTGGCTGTTCGGCCGCGGCGCTATCCGCTTCGGCTTCCACCTGCCGATGAACGCTGTTGCTACCGAGCGCAAGGAAGATATCGGTAACGGCGCCGGCGGCGAGATCCTCTACAACCGACAAGAGTGGGTGTTCCACCCGGTCGGCTACGCCTATCGCGGTAGCGACTTCCCGACCAACGCCAACACCACCGGCAACCTTGCTCACGAAGACAGCTGGCAGCGTGTCTTTAAAGATCGACGCGAGATCCGCATTGCCCGGCTGATCAGCAAACAGTTCTAATGTTTAGCTAATCAGCAAGCCCCGTTATCCAGCGGGGCTTTTTTTATGGAGTAAACAAGGAGCAAACATGTCTGACAACGTAATGCGTGAGTACCTGGCAGCGCAGCAACGCATAGCCCAAGAGGATGCCCCTGCGCTAGACCGTGCCAAGCAAGACGGCCGCTGGTACCGAACAATCGGACGTCACGGCGAAAACACCGTCATCTACAACGCCATGGGCACCGACCACCCGGACGGCACCAACGAGTGGGAATTCGTCACCGTCGGCTACCTGCAAGCACACGGCGGCGGTTCTGGCGGCGGTAGTGGTCTCACGCCCTCACAGTACGTCGCAAAGATCAATGGCAAAACCGGAAACGTCACGCTGACTCACGAAGACGTAGGCGCCCTGTCAGCCACGTACATGCCGCCTCTGGCCACCGAAACCGATCCGGGTATGGTCACGGCTGCCGACAAGAAAGCCATCAGCAAGCTTTCGTTCAACGGCACTTCACTGGAAGCATCTACCCATGTGGTTGCGTCCCAAGGCCTCGACGTCAATAACAATCACATCACCGGCCTGTCCGATCCATCTCTGCCTGACCAGGCCGCCACCAAGCGCTATGTGGATCAGGCCATCGCAGCAGTTCCGCGTGGCAACGGCGGGGGCGGTGGCGTAGCTGGTGTATCCTCCGTCAACGGCCGCACGGGCGCCGTAACTCTCACCGCATCTGATGTTGGAGCTGTCGATGCCAACTATGTATCGCAGGCAATTGCACGCATTCCGTCGCAACCACAAACAACGGTTAACGGCAAAACTGGCAACGTTACGCTCACGTATCAAGACGTGGGTGCGGCAGCTGCGCTTCACGATCATCAGCTTGCTTCGGCCTCGGGTAATGGCTTCATGTCCGCGGCTCAGTACTCCGTCGTTGATTCTCTGGCTATTGCTGGCCTTGACCTGTCTGTGCGAAAGCATTTGGTGGCAGCGGCTGGTCTTGACCTCAGTAATAACAAACTGACCGGCGTATCTACTCCGGAGTCAAACACAGACGCAGCCAATAAAGGGTATGTAGATGCCTCGATCGCTGCGGCTCGACTGGGCGGAGGCGGCGGCGGCGCTGTACCTGTACCCGGACCAAAGGGCGATCGCGGCGAGAGAGGCGAACAAGGCCCAGCCGGCCCCATGGGCCCTCCGGGACCTGCAGGCGGTGGCGCAACAGCAGTCGAGCCCGACAACACGGTGTTCGCCCCGCTGGTAAACGCCGGCGTGACGCTCAAGGACGCTCCGGAAAACCCCGTACCGCAACTGCCTGATCCGCAGAACTTCGAGCAGTACAAGCCCGTCAAGGCTCAACACTACGGGACTCCGATTGCGAAGATTACTCGCAACAAGGAAGCCATTGCCGCAGGAGAACGCCCCTTCCGCTCGGACTACTCGCGTCGCAACCCCTTCAACTGCGACAACACCAAGTTCCTGACGTATCGCAAGGACGGCTACTGGTTCGTCAACGACGCCAAAACGCTGAAGCAAATCGGCGACGCGCTGCCGAGCATGGCGACCGACTGCGAGCCTATCTGGTCCGACACCGACCCCGACATGCTGTGGGCACTGCCGCCGTATGGCGAGGGCTGCAAGCTGTACGAGATCAACGTATCCACCCGCAAAGTCACCAAGACCTATGACCTGCTGGATCGCGTCAAAGCGTTCTGGTCGGACGCTGGTCGCGCTTGGACTAAATCAGAAGGCGCTCCGTCGCGTGACGGTCGCTACTGGTGCTGGATCGTCGAGACCGCAGGCTACGAGGTCCGCGGGATTGTTGTCTATGACCGTGTGGAAGACAAGATCATTGCGCACATGGATGCGTCAGTGAAGCCCGACCACACATCAATGACGCCCAGCGGTAAATACGCCATCGTCTCGTGGGCCTACAACGAGCCTCTCGGGACCCGTGCATATACCCGCAACCTGACGGATAAACACCCGGCGGCCACTGGCAATGACCCGTACATCAAGCTCCACACTCAGTCCGAACACAGCGACATCGCCATCCTGAAAGACGGCTCAGAAGTCTATGTGGCTGCAGACTATACAGGCACGAATGGCAATCTCTTCATGACCGATGTCGAGACTGGCGTGCGTACAAACCTGCTGTACATGTACGATCAGGGCACCGCGACCGCCTATCACATCTCCGGCAAAGCATATAACACCCCCGGCTATGTGGTTGTCTCGACCTATGGCGAGCATGTCGGCGCATTGGGCGATGCAGAGAACCTGCGGAACAAACCGCTTATGCAGTGGTACCACCGCAAGGTCTTTGTGATGTCGCTGGAGAAAAACCCGACGTTCAAAGTCATCTGCTGGGCTGACTCAGATCGCCGGAAAGAATGGCCGGGCAACGACGGCTATTGGGCCGAACCTCAGGCGACGGTGAACAACAACCTCACCCGGGTGATGTTCAACTCGTCGATGAACAGCTTCAATGTCAACGACATTGAAACGTTCATGGTCGCACTGCCTGAAGGCATGTTCGGCGGATCAAAACTCAATCTCCGCGAATACGTCAAGAAAGACGGCTCAACGGCATTCAGCGGCAATGTGGATGCAGGCGGCAACAATGTTGTCAACGTCGCAGAACCTACAGCCGCCAGTCATGCAGCAACCAAAAAGTACGTTGACGATAAAGTCGCTGCGATCCCTGCCGCGCCCGTCGCGTCCGTCAACGGCAAAACTGGCGCTGTCACGCTGAATGCCGCTGACGTAGGTGCCGCTACCCAGCAGCACATGCACAACGTCGTGACGTCCGAGATCAATGGGTTCTTCCCGGCCGACAAATTCGGCGTCATCGACGGCCTGTCTGTGGTTGCAGGCAAGCTCTCGTCTACGCTCCCGATTACCGCCCCCAGCGCCACTATCGAGCAGCAGCCGACCGAAGGTACGCATGCAGCCAACAAGACCTACGTTGACAGCGCAATTGCTGCAGCAAAGATCTCCGGCTCTGGCCAAACGCCTACCGGCGTAGTATCGGTCAATGGCAAGACGGGTGCAGTCACACTGGCGGCCAGCGATGTCGGTGCAGCCACGAAGGCCGATATCCAGACCGCAATCAACGCAATCCCCGCCCAGAAGGTAACCAGCGTCAACACCAAAACCGGCGATATCACGCTGACCGCAGCAGATGTCGGTGCTGCAACGGCAACTGACGTCGCTACGGCTATCTCAGGCATCCAGCATCCCGTCACCTCTGTGGCTGGAAAAACCGGTGCCGTGACGCTCTCTGCCAGTGACGTAGGTGCAGCCACGGAGCAGTACGTCCGTGACCAGATTGCGCAGATCCCCGCAGCGCCCGCAGCCCCAGTGCAGAGCGTTAATGGCAAGACGGGTGCGGTCACTATCTCCTTGGCGGAACTGGGCGGCCAGACCGCTGCTCAAGTCAATGCAGCTATCGCTGGCATCACACATCCGGTAGCGTCCGTAAACGGCAAAACCGGTACCGTGGTGCTGTCGGCAAAAGACATTGGGGCTGCAACCACAGAGGACATCACAAAGGCCGTAGCAGCGATTCCTGCGGCCCCCGTGCAGTCGGTTAACGGTAAGACCGGCGCTGTAGTCATCGACAAAGCCGGTGCCGGCGTAGATGGACTCATGTCCAAAGAGGACTATGCCAAGCTCGCCAAAGTAACCAGCGTGCCCGGGGGGCTTGTGGTTGCAGACGGCCTGACGGTACGCGGCGAAATCGCGATGTCTGGCAACAAGGTTGCCGATCTCGGCACCCCGACTGATGAGCGCGATGCAGCCACAAAGGGCTATGTGGATGCCGAGATCACCAAGGTACGCGGTCAGGGCGGTACCACTGCGCTGGCTACCGCAACATCCAATGGCCTCATGTCCTCTGTGCAGTACAACGCCGTGTCTCGCCTGTCGGTGCAAGCCGATGGACTGCAAGTCGGTGAGAAGCTGCTCACGCCCAACGGTATCGACGCCAAGCAAAAGGCCATCAGCAACCTGCTGGACCCCGTGGCTGACAAAGACGCTGCAACCAAGTGGTATGTCGACCAGGAGATCAAGAAACTGCCGCAAGCAGGTGGTGGCGGTGGCGCTGCAAGAACTGGGCGCGTGCCCGGCGAGATTATTGCCGTTCTTCAATGGCGCGGCTGCTCTGCTGGTGCAACACCTCCTGCCGGCGCGGTTCTGCAACCACTGGGTACGCTGTATAACGCCAATTTCGGTAGCGTCAAGTTCGCTTGGCCCGGCGTCAAGGCACAAGATAACTTCGTGGTTGTACTCCCCGACGCCGGTATGTACCTGTGCCAACTGGTCGCGATGAACAGCAGTAACCAGCCGATCTTCCTGAAAGACACGCAAGGCACGCTGGATGGCTTTGCAGGCCCTATGGCAGAAAATGCTGCAGTGCCGCTGGGGACTGGCATGACGTTCACCTTTGGTACTAATATCCCGAACAGGCTGATCCGCCTGCCAATCCACTGCCCGGGTGGCGCTCGCAAGCAAATCCCGGATATCATGGCAATCATTAGCTTTGTAGCACCGAAGTCGGAGATTAAATAAGTGAAACTGACCCCGTCCGGCGGTGACGATACCGCCGCGATCAGGTCAGCGGTAGCCAGCAATACTGATGTAGAGCTGGCTACTGGCAATTACCTGATCACCGACCAAATCGACATTGGCAGCGGGCAGTGCCGCACATTCCGTGGGTCCGCTGGCACCAAGATCATCGTACGTGGCAGATCCGGCCAACGTGTCGGCTTTCTCGTGCGCAACCAAACGCACTATGACCTGACCTTCTCTGGTATCGAGTTTGCCTGCGAATCGCTAGCTGACAACCAGGAGGGCGTGATCTACGGAATCTCATGTCGTAACGTGACTG
>ERZ1674235.107-NODE-107-length-9288-cov-5.084913_pt1 | contig 9288 bp, 10 predicted proteins | sample MGYA00581203_ERZ1674235 | MGnify/ENA primary metagenome ERZ1674235 (study PRJEB41354, sample SAMEA4873307) | human saliva metagenome | biome: human-associated habitat [ENVO:00009003]; feature: mouth environment [ENVO:08000002]; material: saliva material... | reverse complement strand
CCTTTTGTGCCATATTTTTCTCCTTTCGCTTTACAATTGGCTTGAACACCTTTATTGTATCGCGTTTGGAGTTTTTTGGGTATAACCTTCGATGCGCACCCGCATAGCGGGTGTTTTTTGTCTCGCACCTAACAGAGCGAGACGGACTAATAATCACATAACAAAAAAGCATTCCGTAAATTTTTACGAAATGCTAATTAACATATTTTAGTTTTAAGAACTACCTTATTATTGTTCTATGAGTGCTCATAAAGTTTTTGTCACTTTCTATATTTACTTAAAAAATAAATAAGTAACAAATATATTTTTTCAAGCTAGATACTAACTTCCAGCATTTTTAGAATCATCAAAACGATATTCTTGTTTTCTATCATCAATTTCAATCGTCAATAATTTATCCTTAAGTTCTCCTACTTTTGTATTCGAATTATCTCTTATTGTCATGCTGATTGCATCATAACTATATTTATTATTTCCAATTCTTAACTGATTCTTTTCTAAATAAATTATTTCATTTTCATCGTTGCTTGATGACTCTTTTTTGTTTTTTATGATTTTATATTCTCCTCTCCCGTGAGTTTCCATTTTAGAATTTAAAATACTATTAAAAAATAGTGTAACTATTAGCAATGCTAGAAATACCAACCAAACATTATGATCAGGCCTCTTCAATTTCCTCAGGCGTTCATTTTTCCCCGTAATATAAAAATCATTTAATGTACTTGAATGGTCTAAAATAAAGTAGTCTTTATCGATTTTTAAAATATGATTGGAGATAATTTTAAAATTTTGAGTATGGCCTGATTTATCCATTAATACATTATTAGACAATCTATAATACTCTGTTTTTGTGGGCATGTTTTTTATAAACGTATTTTTGTATCTATAATAGTATATTTCTTTATCAACACTGAACTTCTTTTTATTTCTAATTTTAAAATATTTTCCATCTCGATTTAAGAATCCATCTTCATTAATCACAGGTAATAAAAATCTGCAAATCATATTAATTAAACTTTCTTTATATTCAAAAAGAATAATAAAGGAAAAGAAAACAATTAATAGTTTTACTAATGCACTGTAAACAGTAAAATAAGAAAGGTAAGTTGTGTTTCCTACTTCAATATTACTTGAAGTTGAAATATTAACAAAATATAAAAATATATTACTGTTTGTAATTTTCTCCGATAACAACAAAGAAAAATATAATAGAGGAACGAACAATAACACATTGAACTTCATTTTGAAGAAGCTCTCCTTTAGTTCAGTATCGGACTCTCCCATTTGAGGACGTATTTTTTTAGGAAGTAAGTATTGAATATCTTCATTCAAAATTTGAAGAAGAACAGAGACCAGTATAAGAGAGATAAAAGTCCAATTTAGGAATGAAGTTTCAATTCCTACTATTGAAAATAAAAATAGAGGTAAAGCTATTACTAAAAATAATAAGTATGGTGAAATATTTGATAAATAACTAAAAATCCTAGTAAATAGTAATATTGTTAGCACTATGAAAATAAAATTGTCAATAAAAATACCGTTCCATGTATTATATAGCCACTCTTCACCCATCATTGTTAAAATAGATGTTCGTAATATAGAAAAAAGCATTAAGTATCTAATAATACAGAAAATAATTTTAAATATACTTTTCGGTGAGATAGTATTTGCTATTTTAGTTATTTGACTGTTTAAGTTTCCTAAGTCCGTATTTACATTTTCTTTCTTTAAGAACCAATCAATTACCATAATAATTAAATAGACAATAAGTGCAATAATAAAAAATGTTTTCTCTGTCATATTTAAAAATATGAAGTAGATTAGAAAAAATAAATTTACTATGTCTAATATCGTTGAGATTACGTAATTATACTTCATTGGTTTTCGTATAAAAAAATTATATATCATATTTAAAATTTCCTTTGTTTAAATTAACTTCCTTGTTTCAACCTCTACTAAGCTCTATAAAACTAAGTATTTTAAGATTTTTTAAACTATAAATCCCTTAATCTATCTGCTACTTCATCTTTAGTTATTTCATAGTTATAAAACGGCAATCCAATAATCCGATAACATTCATCATCGACTAATGTTTTTGATTCTGATTGAATAGAGGTAAACTGGAAAAATAATATGACTTTTGGCATCTTTTAACGGAGACTTATATTTTATGTCGAGCAATTGTTCATACGAATCGCTTCCAATAATTTCCAAATTGTGTCTATTCTATCCTTGTTATTAGTCAATGACTTATAATTTAAACGCTCACTACTAATATGACCTGCACCCCAAAAATTAGACAGAAAAAATCTAGCATGTAGGTGCTATTTTTTCTTAAACAAGCGGATGTAGTCCTGTTTGCTATGAATAATATCTGATACAAAGACAGCTTTTCTGTCCTCTAAAATATGATAGAAGGCTAGGTAATCTCCTAAAATGATGCATCGAGTTTTGTGTGGTGGATATATAATATCTCCTACTCTTTCATCAGCATCAAATCCCGCTTCTGGGAAGACCTCCAGACGCGCCAATCCGTAAAGAATATTTTTAACTGTGTTTGCTCCTGCCTGCTCTGAAAAATAGTTAGCTGAGATATAGTCTTTGGTACCTCTTAGCTGTTCTTGTACCGTTTCGGAGATAATAAGGCTATATGAGTTCTCGTTAAATTCCAAGGTTAGCCCTCACTTCATCAAGGCTGTAAGTCCTTCCATGTTCTAAATCCTCAAAGCTACGGGCAATTTCGGCACGCAATCCTAATAGAAGTTCTTCTCTTTCTTTGTCTACTTGAGTTTCAAATGGCAAGGCTTTATTTTCTACAATGTGTTCTAAAAACAAGTTAAAACTGGCTGTCATATCAAGATTTTGCGATGTGATAATAGCTTTAGCCTTCTCTAACAAGTCTCTGTTAGTCTTAAAGTTTACCTGTGTATTTTTTTCTAAAACATTCATAGTAGTACCTCCTTTTAGACTATTATATCACTTTAAACTATACAGGTCTAGTCGCGTATAGATACTTATAGCTGTATGCTTAAAAGCTATTGTAAAAACAAAAAAAGCACTAAGGGAAAGCGCCCCAAAGTGCTCAATATCAAGGCTCTAAAGCCTATCTTATTCAATAAAATATTACAACATTTTGTTGTAGAATAGATTTAGTATAAATTACACTTTGTTATGCTTTATAAATGTTGATTCTGTAGTATTTTTAGAATTTACATATTAAATAAAATAGATTAAACTTTACTCCAAGATGGACAAAAAGGAGTACAAATTTCATGGTGATGAGTTCAGTAGGCAAGTAAGAAGTACCATTTAGGTACTTTTTATTTTACTCTATTCATCTTGTAGATTAAGGTTGTTATATTTACTTTAGTTAAAAATTATTAGAAAACATTAACTAATGTGTATGTAATTGTGGTATAATTAGGGTAGTGTTTAACAATATTTTAAACATAAATATAAAACAGGTGACATTTTATGAATAAAGGAAAAATTTTAAAGATAACTGAGAACACAGTGTACATAGGTTATGAAGATGGAAGTTTAAAGGAAATTCCTATTGAATCTTGTGACTTTGAACCTAGAATGGGGGATTATGTAGAGGTTTATGGTGATATTGCTATAAAGGTTGAAGGTAGTAAAGAAAGTAGCCCAGTTAAAAAATCAGAGGCTAAAAAAATTTCATTAGTTAGCAAGATAAACATATTTTCCTCTATAGTTTTATTTCCTATCTCATTTAGTTTATTATATGATAGAGGAGTAATATTAGAAGCTACAATACTATCCCTTTTTGTAGTTTCACTGTTACTGATTGTATTAAATCTGATACTTCTTATTATTTCATCTATTAAGAAGAATAAGGTTAATAAAAAAAGCTCCATAACGTATTTGATTATAGCTATTATAATTCTTATTTTATCAACTGTATATGTAAGTAATAATTTCAGTCCAAATTCAAAGAAGACTGTATCACAGAACACTTCTAAGTCCTCTAAATCATCATCTAAGAATAGTTCTATAACTCAATCAAATGAAGATGATACTGAGAAAGCAACAGCTGATTTTAATAATTATTTAGAGAATAATTTAGGTGAAAAGATAGACTATAAAGGGGATATCACATTGATTAATGATGATGAAATTTATCTAGATACAGATAAAATCATTATTAATAATAAAAAATATGATTCCAAAGGATTTAAACATAGTCCTAAAATAAAGGCAGTTTATAAAGGGAAAGATATTTTTAGAGGTGGTCAATCTCTAGGTTTAAATGCAAAAGTTAAAAAGGAGTCAGGAAAACCACAACTTGAAATTTTTGATGTGTTCACAGTAGGGCAAACTTATGAACAATATATGCAAAAAGGGATAGAATTAAAAAGTAAATTTGAATTACGAGCAACTGTAAAAGAAGTTAATAAAATAAATAAGAGCGATAGCGATGTATTAACTTTATTGATTGTTGTAGAACCTCATTCAATTGATTTATTTGATGATGATAATGCACCATTCCAATTTGAAGATGGCAAAAAAATACACTTGGCTTTAACTGAGCAGACAGAAGAGGAATTTATTAAACAAAAAAGAGGGTTGAAATCAGGTGATGATATTAGAATTTATGGGATGTTAATGACAGATTCACTAGATTTGTTGTTAGCAAATCAAGGTGGTAGTTATTTAGACGTGAAAAGAACTAATTAGAAATAAGGTATGAGGTAATGAATACATATAAAGTTATTAAAATTGAAGGAACTCTAATCTATTTAGGTAAAGATGATGGAACTTTGCTAAAAGTTGAACAGACTTCTTTTAATTTTGTACCACAATTAGGGGATATAGTAGAGGCGTACAAATCTGAAGAAACCTATATCATAGCTAAAAAGTCTAGTGAAGTTCCCACAGAAAAGAAAAAAGAAGAAAAAGGACCTCTGACAATTAAAAATATTAAGCTTATGGCTTGGCTTGGAATAGTATTAACCTTATTAAGGGACCCCCTTTTTTTTGCTATTCCAGTCATGATGGGGCATCTCCTGAAAGAAAAAGGAGAGAAAGATAGCGGTACTTTTATGCTTGGGGCATCTATTTTTGCTTTTATAACTGCAATAATTATTAGATTCGTTCTAACAGGTTCATTCTGGTAATAGGTAACACGTTTTTTAAGGTAATAGATAAGCGCTGGATACTCAGATTCAGCGCTTTCTTTTTTCTTTTTATTTTTTAATCGACCTCTTCAATAAAGAAAAATAATTCTCATTCCTTATCTGAATAATGTAACCTTTAATCCTCACAATATGTAAAAAGTACGGATAGATTCTAATTACCCGACCTACAGATTACTATTAAAAATTACTTCACAAGAGACTATAACAATCTGAAGAATGAAGGAAATACCAATAGATACTAAAGTAACTGTCTACGGTTGGATATATTTCGGATAAATTACACTTTAGGTGCTTTTTATTTTACACTAACTATCTTGGCTTAATTCAAGTATTTCCATCACCTTATGAACAATCATCCTATGCTGTGGGTGTTTCTGAATCTTCAATAACAGTTCCATCATTTCTGTATCTTGTGGCACAGAATAAGGTAAGAAAAAATCACTCAATGAAACTTCTAAAGCATCAACAATCTTCACAAAAGTTTCCAAAGAGATATTTCTGTGATTATTTTCTATCTGACTGATATAAGGAACGCTTAGATTTGTTCTTTCTGCTAATTCTTGCTGTGTAATCTTCTTTGAAGCTCGTAAGTCTCGTATCTGATTACTTATATTTTCTAATATATCATCCATTCCTTCACCCTCTAAGTTAAATCTACTATCTATCTTATAGATTAAACAATCATGTTTACATTCTCTACAGTTTAATATTTGTTAAAAATATATTCTATTGTTAAAGTTTGTGTGATATAATTATAACTATTAGGAAATATTTCTTTTATTTCATTAAATAAAGTTAAATATCAGGAGGATATATATGATTAAAAAGCTTAATGAATTGAGCAAAGAACAAAAGATTATAGGTAGTATTGTACTATTGCTTATCCTCATTTTGTTCTTCACACTATTAACTAGCGGTAGCACTAAACACTCACAAGTTCAAACTAAGGCTAATGATTCTGTCAAACAGTCTAGTTCTTCTTCCTCTACTTCATCATCTAGTAGTGAAACTAGCTCTAAAATAGAGAAATGGTCTCCAACTGGACATATAGCTGTAGATGCTTATCTGAATACACCACAAATTAAAATCATACTGCGAGCCAAAGCACTGAGAGAGGTAGCATACAAACTCTCGAACACTGATAAACTCTACGAAGTTGAAGCTGAGGTAATTGGGATTGAAGAAAAAGATGAATATCGTGAGTACAACATAACAGGTAAGAAACTTCTGATTCGTACACCTGAATCATTAGCTGTAAAAATAGATGAACTTATGGTCTATACGGGAAATACAGTATCTATAGAAAAATATGATTCAATCGGTAAAGGCTCTTTAGTAATCAGTAAAGTAAGAAAAACAGAGAAAGCACAAGAAGAGGAAAAAGCAAGTATTGAAGCCTCTAAATCAAAAGAAGAGGAAAGGAAAGCATCTTCACGAGCAAAAGAGCAAGAACAAGTTTCATCTCACACTACAACTACTCCTACACAATCGTCTACACCTGCTCCACAATCAAATTTAAGACCGTTCAAAAACTGTAAGGAAGCACGAAAAGCAGGACGTGTAAACATACCTGCTAGTGACCCACAATATGGTCCATGGCTAGATAGAGACAAAGACGGATACGGATGTGATGAATAGTAAAAAAGTTCTTATTCTACTGTCACTACTACTTATTCTAATTGTAACATTCAAGCATGCTTAACCATTCAGCCACAAAAACACTACCTCTCATGGTTGCCTATATGTACGAGAACTAATACTACATGAAAAATAAAAAACATAACCAAATTATTCACGTTTCAGAAACACATATTATCATTCGACTCCACACAAATGAGACTCTAAATGTTCCTATCAATGAGTTAACTTTTCGTCCTAAAGTAAACGATATTGTTGAAGTTTACCAAAATCAGAATCATGTAGTAGTTTGTCCTCTACCACAGAGCAACAAGCTTTGGATTCTTATAACCTCAATTACACTTCTACTTCTTACCATTATAGGAGCTACTTTTTTATTCTTTAGACATCCAGATAGGAATATAGAAACAGTAGATAGTCACTCTTCACAACAAATCTCATCTACTACTTCTAGTTCCTCTGCATCATCCAGCTCTTCATCCAGCACATCTACCACAAGCTCTAGCTCAACTGAAGATAGTATAATAGATACGACAGCCGAAGAGCTTCGAGATATGGAGAATGATGGTAGATTAAAGACTGGTCAACTATACCGCTTCACAGCAGAACTAACACGCAAAAAATTTTGGGAATCGTACGTAGGACATTTTAAAGCTCTAAATACATACCATACTATTTGGGTAAAAGCTAGTAACGCTCCTATAACTGGTGTACAAGTACAAATTAAGAAGTCTATGATTGAGGGATGGCAAGAAGGAGCAACCGTTACTTTCACAATCAAAATCATGGAAGACTCTGAAAAGTTTCAATTCTGGGTTGCTACTGATGCCACACTTATCACGACTCCCACAGAAGAAAAGCACACAGAAAATACAACACAAGAAATTGATACACAGGCTATTCTACATGGAGACTACTCTAGTATAGCTGGTACTTGGAGGAATGAGCTAGGACATGAAATAGTGTTTAATAAGAATGGTTTAGTAAAAGGAGGACAGATATATAAATCAGGTATAGGAAGCGATGGACAGATAGGTTTTAGTGTTAGCACAGGACCTACAGGATATGGTATGAGTGTTTATCCAATTGGCGTTACTATAAAATGGGTTGATTCTGATTTAAGCAAAAATAGAATCATAGCTGGACAAACTGCTCCGAATAGCTCTGAACAGGTATTTTACAAAATAGATTAAACCAAAATTTCCTCTACCTATTAATTCTTCTATAATAGCTGAAAATCCCTGCAATTACTCATTGCAGGGATTTTGTATATCCTTTATATCACATGAACCTCCTTAGTTCCTTTTACTAAAGCATTCTTTTCACAGAATTGTATATATGCCCATAGCATAAATGAATTCGGCAAGAAAACAAAAACAGCCGTCTCATTTTATGAGAAAGCTGTTAGTTCTTTGTGAAGGGGGACAAAAAGGGGGACAAACCCAGAAATCAACGTTTTAAGACAAAGCAAAAAGCCCACTGTTGTAGGCTTTCTGTAAGATATATCTTAAAATTAAAGCATTTTGTTGTAGAATTCAACGACAAGTGCTTCGTTGATTTCTGGGTTGATTTCGTCGCGTTCTGGCAAGCGAGTCAATGAACCTTCCAATTTTTCAGCGTCGAATGATACGAATGCTGGACGTCCAAGAGTAGCTTCTACTGCTTCAAGGATAGCTGGAACTTTCAATGATTTTTCACGAACTGAGATCACTTGACCTGGAGTTACGCGGTATGATGGGATATCAACGCGTTTTCCGTCAACAAGGATGTGACCGTGGTTTACGAATTGACGAGCTTGACGACGAGTAGTCGCAAGACCAAGACGGTAAACAACGTTATCCAAACGACGTTCCAAAAGAAGCATGAAGTTGAAACCTAGGATTCCGCCTTTGATTTTTGTAGCTTGTACGAACAAGTTACGGAATTGTTTTTCACCTACACCGTAAGTGAAACGAAGTTTTTGTTTTTCAGCCAATTGCAAACCGTATTCTGACAATTTAGAACGGTTGTTTGGTCCGTGTTGTCCTGGTACGTAGTTACGACGTGCCAATTCTTTACCTGTACCTGTAAGTGAAAGGCCAAGGCGACGAGCTTGTTTCCAAGATGGTCCTGTATAACGTGACATGTGAATGTCCTCCTGATATAAATAATATTTCGGTGGAAATAGTCACTTAGAAAGCCCTGATTCGTGCAGATGCCCTTCGCCTAAACAGCCAAGGTTACTTATCATAAGACACCTGTTGACGAGCTTCATGCTTTCCTGCTGATATTTCGCACAAAATCCATTTTACCATGAATGGCTAGATTTGTAAAGGGGTTTTAAGCTTTATTTTCACTGCCAGAGAGATTGAGAAGGAGGGTAAAGGTGCTTCCTAGACCGTACTGGCTGCTGACTGTGATTTCCCCACCCAATTGATGGGCCAATTCACGCGCAATCGCAAGGCCCAAGCCATGACCACCTGTTTTCATGTTACGCGAAGTTTCTACACGA
>ERZ1674235.101-NODE-101-length-9740-cov-3.589468_pt1 | contig 9740 bp, 7 predicted proteins | sample MGYA00581203_ERZ1674235 | MGnify/ENA primary metagenome ERZ1674235 (study PRJEB41354, sample SAMEA4873307) | human saliva metagenome | biome: human-associated habitat [ENVO:00009003]; feature: mouth environment [ENVO:08000002]; material: saliva material... | reverse complement strand
GGATTATCGGTTTCGGTATATACAGCCAGTGGAAATTTAGAAAATAGATTTGAAACTCATCAACTCAGCTTGGTGGGTTTTTCTTTAAAATCAAGTCAAAAAAGCACCAGAGTCAAGTGACTTTGGTGCTTTGAAGTTATAAACGTTTTGCTCTAAACTGATGTGGATAGTTATTCCTCATCTTCTGTAGGGAATGGAATACCAGTTTTATTCAGTCGTTGAACTTCTTTGACGAATATGTTCTTTACTTCAAACGTATTTGCTAGTGGGAAGAGGTCGTTTTGAGCGTCAATGTAGTGAAGAAGAGTATTAGCTCGTTCAATAGCCTTAGGGTTATTTTGTCGAAGTAGATTGTAAACTTCGTATATGTTTAAATAAAATAGGGGATATATTGAATACTCATGAGAGAATTTTTCAGATATATTTATCTTCAACTTATAGATGAGTTTTTCAGCTTTATCATAATAGCCATAGCGAGAATATGTTCTAGCTAAATACATTCCAGTTGCAGCATATTTGCGAGGAAAATTTAAAGTTACATACTTAGTTTCTTCTAATCCTTTAAGAATTATCTTTTCGAGGTATTCAAGGAATTTTAACTCAAAACACTGAACCTTATATCCCAAAAGAACTTCAATAACAGTAAAATCATGAATATAAAGAGTATCAATACTAAATATATAGTCGACCAAGTAATTAATAGTTTCTGCTTCCTCAGGAGTCAATTCATCCATTTTATCTACTTGATTTAAAATGGCTAATTTTAGTGTGTAATACACTATGATATTTTCCCAGTCACTTTTCTTTCCTAGTATTTTTCTAGCTTTTATTCGATCATTTTTAATTAATGCATTTATAATTTGCTTTGCTCTTTGGGCATTCTCATTTTGAATCTGACAAGCTTCTACATAGTCTTCTATATCTAAATTAAGTTTACTCAAAATTTCAAAAAAAGTATCGACTTTGACAGAAGCTAATCCTTTTTCAAAACGACTGAGGTTATTGGGAGTAATGATATCTCCAGCAGCTTCTTTGAGGGTCATATTACGATCTTGACGGATTTTTTGAATGATTTCTCCATAGTGTTTGAATTCCACGATAGTCTCCTTAGTCTTGATTTATTTTATTATAACTTAAATTTCTACAATTTTGAAAAAATCTACTGTTTTTAGTAGATTTTTGTTTAAAACTCAAGATAAGGAATAAAATTATACTGTTTATAATAGAAAGTTCCAAAAAGGGGATTATTTACTGTATAATCAAGTCAATTAAAAGTAAAGGAGATAAGGATGAAAAAGTCCCTAATTATGACAACTGCTGCAGTGGCTGGTTTAGGAGTAGTAACAACTACTCAAACAGTATTTGCTAGTGAAGCGCCAACTGAAAACACGGTCAACGCTATTACAAACAATAAGGTCACAGACAAAGACTTATCTAATGCTGAGAAACGTGTCATTGACACCGCTAAAGATGCTGACCAGAAAAGCAAAGATACTAGTCAAGCTAAAGATGAGCTCAATAAGGCTCAAAACGAAAAAAATACCAAAAAAGCTGAAAAAGAAGCGCTTGAAAAAGACCTTGAAAAGGCAAAGGAAGCTACACCAGAAAAAATCCAAACGGAAACCCAAGATGTCGACACGAAAGAAAAAGCTAAAGCCGACAAAGAAGCTGATGTCAAGAATAAGGCTGCCCAAGTTGGTAATAAGTCTGATAACGCTAAGCGTGCCCAAGAAGAGCTCAACAAGGCTCGTACAGGTGTTGAAAAGGCTGATAGAGAGTTAAAAGACGCGACAGATGACTTTGACCCAGCTGCGAAAAACAAAGCTCAAAAAGAAAAAGATGACGCTGATAAAGACGTACTTATGAAAGACCAAGCTAAACGCAACGCAGAAGCCGAGCTTGAAAAAGCAAAAGAAAACGACAAAACGCGTGAAGCTAAAAAAGTACAAGAACGACAAAACAAAGCCAACAAAGAAGTCGAAAAGGCCGTAAAAGAGGGTCTCGTAAAAGATGCGGATAAGGCGATTAAAGAAGCCGAAGAAAAACTCAAGTCCGCTCAATATCCAACAGAGGTCACTGCGACACCAGAATGGATTGCCAAAGCTAAAGAGCTTATCAGACGTCGTATGGATAAATTTTCAGAGCCATCTCCTGACACCACAGGTATGACGGCAGACCAAATCAAAAAAGCGTATGACGAAAGGAACGCTCGATTCAAAGAGTGGTTGAAAACTAATCGTAACGATATTCAACGACTTGAAAACGAGTTGCGTAAGCTTGACCAAAAAACAAACGAAAAATGGCGAGACAACATCCGTAACATCAGGAATAATGGAATCCAAGACGACACAGATGACGTCCAATATGACCCCAACAACCTACCTCAAGATGTTGTTGATGACTTAAATAACCATTTTATTACTCTTTTAAACAGTCTTCGCAAACAATTAGACTTACCTGAAGCTAAACTCAACACAAACAACAAAGACTTCGCCAAAGAAGTCGCAAAAGTCTACAAAGACAATGACTATCAAGGTTACGGACATTTTGGAAGAGGTATCAATGAGGTGGCTCGAAAACGAGGTCTCAAAGCATCTGCAAATCCGGGTGTTGATACATACAGCCAATATTATGAAAACCTCATGCCTATTCCAATGAACACAGATAAAATGTCAAGACAAGAATTACTCTCGAAGATCACTGAGACATTCATGTCATTCTTTGCAGAAGGTTACTTGACAGGTCATTATCTCCATTTTTATAGTTTGCTCCAAGTTGACAACTTGGGATTAAACACATCACTTATCCAAGACAAGGATCTCAATTCATTATATTATTTCCGTATACATGTATTATCAGTTGGCGGGCCTAATTATATAGGCAGCACTGATTCAACAGCACAAAAAGCTAAGTTCAATGAACTCTACGGACCAAACTCTAAAGCCAATCTTCCAACTCCAATTCTACAAAACAAACAAGAAGTAGAAGCTGAATTACAAAAAGCTAAAGCGGACAAGAAAACAGCCGAGGCTAACTTAGAAAAAGTGAAAACAGAGCTTCAAGAAATTGAGAAACGCATCGCATCCCTCGAAAAAGAAGTTTCTGAAACACTAGATAAAGAAGCGAAACGTGCTGAAGCGGTCAAAGAGTTGGAAAAAGCCAAAGAAAAAGCAGAAGATGCTGGTCGAAAGCTAGAAAGAGCAACACTTGACGACAAAGCCAAGTCATTACGTCTGGATAAAGCTCGCAGGGCCAAAGAAGACGCGGACAAAGAATTAGCTAAGAAATTGGCAGAAAGTCAACAAAAAGACAAAGATTTGGAAAATGCTAAGATTGAGCGTTTGAAGGCTGACAAAGAGTTAAAAGACGCTAAAGATGCACTTCAAAAAGCAAAAGAAAAGTTGGCAGAAACACTTCGTTTGAGCCAAGAAAAAGCCAAATTGGAAGTTGAATTGAAAGCTAAGTCAAAAGAGTTGGATGAACTTTGCAAACACGTAGCCGACTTGAAACGCGATGTGAAACAAAAAGAAGAAGACGCAGAACAAGCGCGTAAAGCCAGAGACGAAGCGGAACGCGATTATCAAAAACTTCTCCTTCGTAAGACAATCGACGACGCTCTTATTCCAGAACAGCCGGCATTTAAAGGTGGTGTGAATGGTGAAGGTTTAATCCAACCGGAACTACCAGCCTTTCCGCTTGATAAATTGCCGACGGTAGAACAACCAAAAGTTGATGAGCCTAAGAATGAGAAACCAAGCAAAGAACCAGGCAAAGAACCAGGCAAAGAACCAGGCAAAGAACCAGGTAAAGAGCCAGGCAAAGAACCAGGCAAAGAGCCAGGCAAAGAACCAGGTAAAGAACCAGGCAAAGAACCAGGTCAAGAGCCAGGCAAAGAACCAGGCAAAGAACCAGGTAAAGAGCCAGGCAAAGAACCAGGTCAAGAGCCAGGCAAAGAACCAGACAAAGAACCAGACAAAGAACCAGGAAAAGAGCCGAGCCAAGAACCAGGCAAAGAGCCAAGTCAAGAACCGGGCCAAGAGCCAGGTCAAGCTGACAACCAAGATGTGAAACCTGTAGTGCCAGCACCAAGCTACCAAGCACCAGCAGTTCTATCTCTAACACAAGAAGAAGCCGGACAAAAAGCATTACCTAATACTGGAAGTCAAGTGAGCCTACTAGCTTTATTAGGATATGGCTTCTTGGCAGGATTAGGAATTGTTTTAAAGAAAAAAGAGGGATAAACATTGAAAAAGAAAGTTGCATTTGTATTATCGCTAGTAACGAGCCTATTGCTTTTGGTGGCCTGTTCCTCAGCAGATGGAACTTATGTCTACCAAGGTAGTATGCCATTTATGGAAGAAGTAACCGTGACCATCCAAATCAAGGGTGATAAGGGACAAGTTCATACCAAAGGAAAAACAATTGGTTTCCTAACAGAGGGTAAGCAAACAGAGCAGACAGATGAGATGAAGGTCAACCAGAAAGAAAAGACCTTTGAATTGTCTTCAATGAAACTAGGTTATGAGATCAAAGGTGGAGAGTTGACCATTACTTCAGATCCGACTGGTATACTGGCTGGCAAATCTTTTAAAAAGAAATAAAGGAGGTATTATGTCCCCAAAAAGCATTTTAAGTGGCTTGTTATTGGCTGGCTCAGTCATTTTATTAGCAGCCTGTGGTCAACAGGCTAGTCAGACGAGTGGGGGAGAGTCAACTGACGCTACAGTCCAAACCAGTGCTTCAGAAGATAAAAAAGCTGAACAACCAAAGATTGATTACCATGTGGCTTATCAAAATGTTTTGGAATCTTATAAAGAGAGGGTTAAGACAGCACAGGCTAAACAAATGCCTCAGTCTTCCTCAGATGATAAAGAGGAGTCTTATATTAATTCCATTTTATTTGATTATGATGGAAGAGATATCGCTTATACTTTTTATGATATCAATAAGGATGGGAAAAAGGAATTACTGATTAAGCAAGATAAGATTTTACTTGGAATTTATTATCTAACTGATCAAGGAACTCTGCTAGTGAAGTCTGGTGGAGTAGCTGGAAGAGGTGGAGAACGTCGTATACTTATTCCTTATGAGAACGGTGCGATTTCTTATCTAAATTTCAATTCTCCTAGACCGGAGGCAATTGCTAAAACCTATTTCTTTGCAGATGGCCGTTACCAGGAAGCCAGCTCAGTTAACTATGATTTGAGAGAAACCAAGGATCCTTCAAGTCTGCAAGGGCTAGATGGGATTAAAAAGATTGATTTGGAAGGCTTGAACTGGTTGATTTTTGATGATGCTTCAGCTAGTCGTCCCTTTATTGACCTAGAGGAGCAAGCCAAGGGACCTGGTGCTCATCTGGCTGAGATTTACCAGAAAAACTTCAGCAGTATCAAAGGAACTTGGAAGAATAACAAGGGTGGCGAAGTCACTTTTGATGAGCATGGATTTACAAACGGAGATGAAGTAACACCGGCTCCACCTAGAATTGTAAATAATATGGCAAAATTTGGAATCGGATTTAGTGGTGGCGGTGGTGCGTCGGTTATACTTATTCCAAAAGGAGTTGTGCATCCAGATATAAATGTAGGTGATACCACTTTCAAAGATGCGTCTGACAGTAGCAAGGATCGTTTGTTACTTACTCAAAGTGTGGATACAGTGTCCAATCCAAACGAATTTTATTATAAGGTTAGTGAATAAAAAGGAGAAATAGAAGATGAAACTAAAACATGTATTGACAGGATCAGTAATGGGGTTGAGCCTCGTAACAGCAGGAGTTATCACAACAAGTGTACTCCCTACAAGCAGTGTAGAAGCTGCAGAATACCGTAAGATTTATGCGGATGTAACTGCCCAGATGGGACTAGATGGAAAATTATACTTGGAAATTGTTGGAGAACGTCCTGATGTAACTGTTGCAACTGGCCAGTATAAGGCTGTTGAAATTTTAGAAGCAAATACAGGACGGGTGGTAAATCCAAATACTTTCATTGTTATTAATCCAGTTACAAATGGGGAAGCTAAGAAAAATGTTGGTAGAGCAAAGTTTAATTTATCTTTTCTAAATGGGAACCCTTACCCAGATGGAACCTATCTAGTTTCATTTAAGGATTTGACACTTTCTCATGAGTCAGGTTACTTTACTTTAGTTGGAGCAATTAAATTGACCATTAAAGATGGAGAATTTGTTAAATACGAAAAAGTTAACTTAAAGCCAACATCAACACCAACATCTGATCCAAAAATTCCAGAACAACCAAGTGGAAAGAATGGTTGGGTAGGTCGTTCTTACTACCAAAATGGCCAAAAGGTTATCAGCAAATGGATCTATGATTCACAATATAAGTCTTATTTCTATTTGAATGCTGCTGGTGACTATGTTGAAAATGCTTGGGTAGGGAACTACTATCTCAAATCAGGTGGCTACATGGCTAAGAGTGAATGGATTTATGATGGCAACTACGGTTCTTACTATTACTTGACATCAGAAGGAAGCTATGCGCGTAATGCTTGGTCAGGAAGTTACTACCTCAAGTCAAATGGTAAGATGGCTAAGAGAGAGTGGATTTATGACAATAACTACAAATCATATTACTATTTGACATCAGAAGGAAGCTACGCTCGTAACAAATGGGTAGGAGATTATTACCTTAAATCAGATGGTAAAATGGCTGTTAGCGAACGTACACCAGATGGTTACCGTGTAGATGGATCTGGTAAATGGATCAAATAATTCCATTTTGGTTATACAAAGGAGATTTTAAGTGGAAGAGTTGGAAAATAAGGTAAACGAAGAGACTTCAAATAACACAGAAGTTTCGGAGCAAGAGACAAGCGTTAAGCAGGAAAGTGAACATGCCAATCCTGTAGCTCCTGTCCCAAGTCAGTTAGGATTTGTGGATAAGGTAAAACACATCATTGAGACACGACGTAAGGAAACTCTTGGTGTACTGATTGCTCTTGGACTTACTATTATTGCTTTTGTAGGTTATAACTTTTATCAAGGGCAACCTAAAAGTTTAGCAAAAGAAGTTAGGGTTGAATTTTCAGGTTATTCAGAGTCAGGAACCTTGACCTATAATGAAGAAGTGATTGCGGCTATGGTTAAGGAACTATCCTACAAAAAGGCTGGCTTTAATAAGGAACAAGCTCAAGCCCTTGCCCAGAATGATCCTGTAGCCTTATCAGCCTTGGCAACCAATCCACAATTAGCCTCAAAGGCTTCTCTAGCTAAGGCTATGATTAGTAGTGTCCGCTACGAGTTTGATAAGAAAAGTGAGTTAAAAAATGGGGATGAAGTGACTTTCACAGTCACAACGACTTCGCAAAACTCACCTGTTAAAGCTGAAAAGAAATCATTTAAGGTTGAAACACTGAAGGAATATGAAAAAGTTTCAAAAGAAGAACTCTTAAAACTAACTCCTTTAAGTTTTGAAGGTTTCAATGGCTATGGTCGAGTTTCTATTCCTAAAACAAAAGATGAGGAAGATATCTTCACTATTGATGGTAATTCTGATGCCAATGATTTGAAAAATGGAGATAACATCAAACTTGTGGTTCGTGACTACTATTTGACAAAATTGAAAAAAGAAGGGAAAGTACCTGCAGAAAAGAGTTTTGAAGTTCCAGTTTCAGGCCTAAAAGAGGTCAGTGAAATTAAGGAATTAAAGGATATTCTTAAGAAAATTGATGACTACAGTAAGTCTGAAAACAAGAATAATTCTTCATCTTCTTATACCCTAGAACCACAAGGAACATTCTTAGGAGTATTTTCATCAAGTAACAGTGCTTATGAAAATGTAATTGTTATAAGTATTCTCTATAAGGTCACTGAGACCAAATCTGATGGATCTAAAGATACTAATTATAAAGATTATAGTTATGCTGCAGGAGTCAAAAAAGATGGCAGTGTAGATATGGATAAGCTAGAGAAAGCCCAGTTTAATACTACGACAGATTTAGAAGGGTTGAAGTCCTATTTATCGAATTATAAATTAAAAGAATATAAGCAGTGATAGTATTAAATTTGAAACTCATCAACTCAGATTGGTGGGTTTTTGCTAATTTGACAGTCTATTGAAATAAGGCTATAATCAAGCTGTATCAGTTTTCGAGGAGGTTTGGATGTACTTTAGATTGGAAAATAAGGAATCCCAGAAGGCGCAAGAAATAGGGAATTTGATTCGTGCTTATAACCGTTCCAAAAGAGAAGAGGCTGAGAGTGAGCCATTGAATCTTTATGTTGAAGATGAAAAAGGCAATCTCCTGGCAGGTTTGATAGCAGAGACTTTTGGAAATTGGCTAGAAATCGAGTATTTATTTGTAAAAGAGGAACTGAGAGGGCAAGGAATCGGTTCAAAACTATTGCAGCAAGCAGAAACTGAAGCTAAGAATCGAAACTGTCGTTTTGCTTTTGTCAATACTTACCAGTTTCAAGCTCCAGATTTTTATAAAAGGCATGGCTACAAGGAAGTCTTTAGGTTACAAGACTATCCCTACACAGGAAAAAGATTTTATTACCAAAAAGATTTGTAAGATGAATATGAAAGTATAAGGCAAAGAGGGGTTCTTGACATAAGTATGAAGGAGATTCTCGATAAATACCAGTTAAATCCTACACATTGTGTCTTTCTAGGTGATATTGAGGACAATAAAATGGCAGCTGAGAAATTGGGAATCAAGTCTTATCAGGTTAAGAAAAGAAGTGATGTCGTCGATATTTTGAAATCCTATATTTAAACTTGACACTCTCTATTTTGTGGTAGAGAGTTTTTTGTTAATAAAATTTTACAAAATGACATATATATTGCATTGAGCTATGGTGAATGGGCTCAGAAAAAATTTGAACAAGACATGGATGAACTGGAGAGTGGAGAATAGCTTGTTACTCTTTTCTCAATCCAGCTAAAATGTGATATAATAGTACTAATTTATTGGAATACATGAAAGTTTTTGAAAATTTTCATGGGTTTCTAGCTAAGGAAGTAGGAAAAGTATGTATCCAGATGATAGTTTGACATTGCACACAGACTTGTACCAGATTAACATGATGCAGGTTTACTTTGACCAAGGAATTCACAATAAAAAGGCGGTCTTTGAGGTTTATTTCCGCCAGCAGCCTTTTAAGAATGGCTATGCGGTTTTTGCAGGTTTGGAAAGAATTGTGAGCTATCTTGAAGACTTGCGTTTTTCAGATAGTGATATTGCCTATTTGGAGTCGCTAGGTTATCATGGGGCGTTCTTGGATTACCTCCGCAATTTCAAGTTGGAGTTGACCGTTCGTTCTGCCCAAGAAGGGGATTTGGTCTTTGCTAATGAGCCTATTGTACAGGTGGAAGGCCCTCTAGCCCAATGTCAGTTGGTCGAAACGGCTCTTTTGAACATCGTCAACTACCAGACCTTGGTGGCGACTAAGGCAGCTCGTATTCGTTCGGTCATCGAAGATGAACCCTTGATGGAGTTTGGAACACGTCGGGCGCAAGAAATGGATGCGGCTATCTGGGGAACACGCGCAGCGGTGATTGGTGGCGCTAATGGAACTAGTAACGTGCGCGCTGGTAAACTCTTTGACATTCCTGTTTTGGGAACCCATGCCCATGCTTTGGTTCAGGTTTATGGAAATGACTATGAAGCTTTCAAGGCTTATGCTGCGACCCACAAAAATTGCGTCTTTCTTGTGGATACCTATGATACCCTTCGCATTGGAGTTCCAGCTGCCATTCAGGTGGCGCGTGAACTGG
>ERZ1674235.99-NODE-99-length-10478-cov-5.522882_pt1 | contig 10478 bp, 10 predicted proteins | sample MGYA00581203_ERZ1674235 | MGnify/ENA primary metagenome ERZ1674235 (study PRJEB41354, sample SAMEA4873307) | human saliva metagenome | biome: human-associated habitat [ENVO:00009003]; feature: mouth environment [ENVO:08000002]; material: saliva material... | reverse complement strand
CAGAGCAGCGGACTCTTAATCCGTGGGTCACAGGTTCGATCCCTGTAGGGGGCATAATTTAGTGCCTAAAAGCCTTATTCTAAAGGCTTTTTTTCGTATCTGTTCTACTTTTGTTCTACCAACGGATACTCACTTAAAAGATTTCGAATAATCTGATGTTCTTTTTCTTTCTTCTCTTTTAAAAGATGACCATATGTTTCTGTTACCTGTTTTATATTTTTATGTCCCATTACATGAGCAACCACCCAGATATCAATTCCCTTTGCAAGCAATATGCTCGCATAAGTATGCCTTATACCCGTAGCAGTTAAATTATATGGAAAAATTTCTAGTTTTTTTAGTATCGATTGTAAGCTTTGATTTACAGCATTGTTACTAGGAACTCCATACACAGTATCATAGAAGAGGAAATTTTCTTTTTCCTTAATACCTTGATTTCTATAGACAATCTTTTGTTCTTTCTTTAATAATTTCAAAACATCAGATGTTTCTTCATCTATGGGTACATCTCTAACAGATGTGTCCGTTTTAGGTGGTCTCCATTTATAATTATAGTAGCGCCTATAAGTGTGAATTACTTGATTTTCAAAATCAATGCAATCCCAAGTTAAACCTAAAATCTCTCCGAAACGCATCCCTGTTTTAAAGGAAACAAACAAAAGATAAGGAATCACAGATTTACTGTAATTAAGATGACTTTTTAAATGAACTAAAATCTTATAATAGTCTTCAATATTGTCAATATATTTTTCGTCTGTTGTCTTGCTTTTCCTCATCCCTGAAATAATCGCACCATCAGTAAAATCAACTATATCTAATTGGTCACGTTGAGCAAACTGAATGACTTTTCGGATTTCTGAGTTTAGTCGTGCTACAGTATCTTTTGTAACCCTCTCAGCATACGAATTCAAAGCTCGTTGATATTGACTAAATCGGATAGAAGTTGCCGATCTATCTTGAAAAAGTTCCTTTATCAAGTCCCCTCTCTTCATATGCTTAAAAAGCGTTGATTCACTTTTTCCAAGTGGTCTTACAACAACATCAAACCACTCTTCCCATAACTCATATAAACTAGCTTGCGAATTAATTTTTGCACCTGACATCAACTTCAATTCGATAGCTAAAGCTTCTTTTTCTGCTTCCTTCTTCGTTCGGAAACCACCTTTTGATGCAACAAGTTTTTTGTCACTATCTACAATTCTATAATCCCATGTACCACCTTTTGTACGTTGTCTAAAAGTTGCCAATAGTTACCTCTTTCATTAGATAACCAAGGTTTTTGCCAAGGCTATTATATCATAATTTCTCTAAAGTTTTCTTCAAACCATTGTTTTGTTTTACTCGCCAAAAAGAAATAGCGTCCACCTTGGTTCTCAGGATATTTAACAAACCCATTTGGATTTAATTCAACATCAATTTCTCTACGAATTTTTGGATTATACAATACATTATCAAGAAGCCAAGGCCTTGAAACTGATAACAACATAAGCAATTGTTTCAAAGTCATATATTTACCTTTATCTGCATTACTCTTCAAATCATCATATTCATCACGATTAACAATAACATGAGAATTAGGAAGCTGTATAACTACCCCTTTTAAATCAACAACAAGTTTATCCATCTTATTTCCCCACTACCTCAAAGCTACTTTTTCCTTTTTTCGTCTTCGTGTTTTTATAATATACTGACAAAGAATCCTCTAGAAAACTATCAAATGGTATTTTTGACAGTTCTGTAGCAAATTTATTTAACCATAAATCTACATCTTGATTCGGATTATAGTGCCGTTCATATTCTTGTATCAAGCGAATAATGAATTTATTTCTTGATTCAATCCCCCAAATCCTCTCAACTTTTTTTAGAAGTGGAAAAAAACCACTTCCTTTCATCATGTGAGAGATTGTAGACATTAAGTCATTATTTCTACTAGATAGTGACTTTAACCCTGCGTATAACGATTGTGTGTGCTCAAGATACTTAGTGAACTCAATCGGTTCATTTGTCTCAACATCATAAAATGAATATTTATCAATCACTTTATTTGCAACTAATTCCCCTAACTCATCTTCATTATTAACAGTCAGTAATTGCTTCAAAATCTGATTCGAAAAGTTTCCTCTATAGCTAGCCTCAAACCTAACCCATGAATCGCAAAGGGTCAGTAAATGTAAAAACCTTCCACGCTTATCAAGTTGCTCTTGTTTTTTGTTATAAACCCTCAATAATGCATTACTATTCTTCTTTTTTGAACCAAAATAGATAGTGTTAACTACATTATCTACTTCAGTAGCAACAATCTTAGAAGTGTTTTTTATCCCTCTATGATTTTTTAAAATAATGCTACTGTCTTTAATACCCCTATATAACTCATCAACACTCATATCAAAATTGAAGTAATCAATCGCTAAATCAATCCTACTTATTCTTAATTCCCAGTAAGGTTCATCAAGTAGTTTAGACATCCCATGCACATCAATACTTTCTCCAAAGTACTCTTTGAAAGTATCTCGATAGTATGCTAATGCTGAGGCAGAAAATTTTATAACTATCCCCATTACAAAATTTGTCTCATGAAATGCAATTGAAAAATAGTGTGGTAAGTCTTTAAAACTAACTGCATTTGTATAGCCTGCAGGTGGTGTAGATACATTTATTACCTCTCCAAATAAATTGTCTAATGACAACTTATCAATTACTGTACCTACTAATTCAGTTGCAATCTGGTACCAGTGCGAGGGATAATCACCAATTGTGTCTTCTGTTGGTTTTATCACAAATGTTACTTCATCAATAGAAGCAATCACAACAGGATTTCTCTCTCCCGTATTACTAGCTGAGTCCTGTTCTTTTAAAACGTCTACAATGTTAAATATACTCATCTTATAAATCCTCTCTTATCTTTAATAATTGCGGAACGGGGGTCATTACATATCCCCCTACTGCTCGGCAGAGCCGAGCGAGGCAGTAAGACATTCTGCTTCGCCACAGGCTACTCAGAGTCAACTGCCTCACTACTCTTATACATACCCTCTAAAATCTTGCTCTGAACTTTAGCTACATTATAAATCGGAACAACTATTTCTTTAGTTGCTTCTCCAGAACTAATGAGATATCCCCTACCTCTGGAATGTTTACGATTTACTACATCTTTCTCATCGCTTATTAACATATTTAATACTTCTTTACTGAATGACCCAAGAAGTAGAATATTATGTATATTTTCTCTCGACTTACCAAAGTATTCGGCATCCGGTCTTTGCTGACTAATCCAAACATGGATATTAAAAGACCTACCAAGCATCAAAATTCTTGAAAGTTGTCTAATCCTAATATCACGTTCCTTCTTTTCTAGCATCGTAAAATATGCACTCATCTCATCAATAAAACATACGATTAGATTTCTGCTTTTGTCTTGTCCAGACTGTCTGTTTTTCAGTAAAGTATCAGATACAAAATCAAAGAACAATCCTACTCTTTCAAATCTATAAAAATGCTCCTGATTGTCAAGAAATGAAAACTCCAAATCCCCTTTAAAATCTGCTACAATTAATTTTGAAGAGTTCAAAACTGCTTTTGCAAGTAGTAACTGACTTGCATATGTCTTACCACTTCCACTTGAACCAAAAACTGCTAAATGTGGTTTTTTTAGATCTATTGAGCGAGGAAAATAAATTCCTCGGCTCAACAACTCAGCATCTAGTACAGCATTAATTACTGAAGTCACTATCTTCTACCTGCTCAATAGTCTCTTGCTTAGCTTTATATACATCTAGTTCTTTCAAGAAAGAGCTAGCTTCATTCTCATCAATAGCAAGCAAAAAACGTATAAATAGATAGTTCACGTTATTATACTCGGCTACTGCTACTGATTGACACGAAAAGCTTTCAGCGTTTGTCGAAGTCATACCATGATTTTCAAGAAACGCTGACAAATAAATACTTATTTGAGCTTCAACTTCATTAGTATTGAAATCTTTAATATTTGAATCTGTCATACACACTAATTCAATAAGTCTTGCGGTTTTTTTCTTGCTCTCTCGAACTTCTTTCCAGCTCTGAAGAAGGTAACGATTTTTAGAGTCTGAATCCAGTCTACTTACAATTTGTTTGAAACACAGATAGAGTTTGCTAGTATCATAGTAAACTTCTTCTGGTTTTGTTCTCAAACCAAACCACACAGTAATCGGTAACGCTATAAGCAGTAAAACAACCATTTTAAATAAAAGATTCAAAATAGCTGGTAAAGCATAAATAAATGCAATAAACAAAGCTAATGACACAAAAATTAGTAAAAACTTCTCTAACTCTGTACGTTTTTTGAAATAAGCTACTGCTACTCTATACTTATTTTTAAACATATTAAGTACCTCAGCTAGCTGTAGAAACTTTTACAGAATCAGCTTTAATTGACAAAGCAGCACTATTACCTGAGCTGTACGCGCTAATTGTAGCATCTGAAAGTGTTAACGTAACTACACTATCCAGATACTTCATAAAGTCGCTAGCATTTACATTCATAACTTTAATTGAATGTGTTGTAAATCTTCCATTAGCTGTACGACTACCAATTTGGAAAGTCGCACCAACAATGGCTGATGTCTCAAAATCTTTACTGTCTGAGACACCAAGAAGCAAACCTGCGGTCTGTAATGTTAAACAGTTCATGATTATTCTCATTTCTATCTCTATCCATTGACATTTCTATTAATATATGTAGAGAATCACATATTAGTGAAAATATTTGGTTTTTATTTCATATGAATTCCTCCCTTATCTATAAGGAGAAAAAAAGCAGGAAATTGGTACTTCCTGCCAAAATTTTTTTAACTTTTTTTGAAATAATCTTTGAGCTCTTCCTGTAAGAAAAGCACTGCTTTCTCATAGTGACGTTGTATAGTCTTGTGACTCTTATATGAAGTCTCTTTCGTTAATTGTAAAGCTGATGTCCCCTTCAAAGCAACTTCTAAGAAAATATGTAAATCGTCTTCTGAAAGTTTTTGAAGAGCCTTATCAAGATATTCACTCCTTTCTTTTCTTAGCAAATCCTTTTCAGGATTGTAAGTGTCATCATCTATAAAATCAATCAGCTCTGTTGTCTTTCCTTCTGTTACAGTTAAAGAGTTAAGACTACTAAGACCATACTTCCTACCTTTTCGCTCTAAATTTTGAAAAGATTGATCTAACAAACGACTGACTTCTGACCATTTTCCAGCAGAAGCAGATGAATCAATTTCTCTATTTCTTCTATTTTCAACTTTTGACATGAAATGTCCTTTCTGTCCTCGGACGGAAAGAAACATATATGAGCAATTCTTGAACGCCAGATTAAAAAGTGAAAAAGCACACCAAAAATACGGCGAAACAATTTTACGCAAGACATAACCGTTATCGTTATATCATCATACTTGTTTCATTCCGTCCTTTTGATGGCCATCATTTGGGACTAAATTTGTATTTGTAAGCTTAACACTTACAAACTTAGTATATAAAAAAACAACTGCAACAAATAAGCAATTTTTGTTAAAAAAATTTTATTTAATTTGTACCCAAAATCTTAAAAATATGGTATAATACCATAATTTATATAAAAAGGAAGTATATTTACATGGAAAGCAATTCCAACTTAATTGAAAAATTTTTAGAAGAAATGCATACATCTAAACCTATCATTGATATCTATAAAAAAAAATCAAAAACTATCGATTTATTAAAAATACAGAAGATTAATGATAATAAAATCATGGAATTATTTCAAAATTTTATAAAAAATGATGCAGTTTTTTATACTATAATCAGAATGCAATGGAAAAAGGACAAATCTTTAAAAACTACTAAAGGAGTATCTAAAAAACGTACTTTTTTAAATAAGCACTTTAGAGATGATGCCCCTGAAAATGATAGAGTTTTGGATAAATGGACTTCTTCAAAGCTCCCCAAATCCCAAAAGCCAATAGATGAAAAATACAAAAAATATTTAATTAATATTCCTGCAACAGAACTATTATTTAAAGATTTTTTAATTTTTGTAGATATGGAAAATACAAAACTTAAGATTCACCAACCACCTACTCAAAATCAAATTATTATGGAAGGAATGAAAGCTTTATCAGAATTAGATGAACAAACACTATATTTAATTGATTATACCTTTGTTGAAAGTGCTTCAAATTTTAAAATTAGAGAATTAACTTTATCTGATCTAATGAACTATAAAATAGATTCCCTCGAATCCCCTCAATTCTATATTGATTGTATTATGCATTCTCTTGACAAAGTAATTGAAGATTTTACTAAAATTGAATCTATGTATGAACTTGAAGAAATAAAAAATAAAGAATTGTATTTATATCGAATAGAAAAATTTCTTTATTTACTTAATATTGAGACAACTAGTGTCTTTTTAACTACGTTTCGAAAAGTATTTAACGCTGAGAATATTCTTAAAAAGAATATCGATATTCCACAGTATAATAAAATAGACAAAAGAAAATATAGGACTTGTTTATTTACTAATTTAGTAGTTCAAGAAGTTAATCACAAGTTAAAAATGAATATTAACTTTCCCTCCGTACGCCAACTATTCATTGAATTAAGAAAATCACTAGAAGAATATTCAATATTCATCAAAAATCTAAATCAATAATAAAATACTTAGGATAGTAGCTAATCCTAAGCATTATTTTTACTATACTTATAAAAAAGAGACTAATAAAAAATCAATGTAAAGGGGAATTTTAGTAAATCTTTCCATTACAAAACGCATAGTATCAAGGCTCGAACACCTGATATTATGCGTTTTTCTTATTTTAAATACTTTTGCTCAATCTCTTCGTTTTATCTAAATTTTCGTTTTCCAACTAAAGCAAGTAGACCAACACTTGCTCCAAGCAATGCTAAAAGTCCTGAATCCTTTGTTCCTGTATTGGGAAGTTGTTTCTTAGATTCTGCTTTTGCATTTGTAACTTTTGCAGGAGCTTGATATGTTTTATCGTCTTTAGTTCTTACCGTTACTTTCTCTGCTTTGTAATCCACAATGTTACCCTTTTGATCCATTACCGGAACTGGTTTATAACCCGCTTTTTCAAGCTCTTTACGTTTGGCATCTGCAAGAGCGACCAAGCGTTTTGTTTCGGCTTCATCAAACTTCGCTTTGGCAGTTTCATAAGCAGTCTTAGCTTGGTCTGCTGCAAGGCTCTTAACCTCAAAGTCTACTTTGGCTTTATTTTGTGCCTTATAAACTTCTTTAAGCTCTTTTTCGGCTTGTTCAAGTTCTGCTTTTACTTCTTTCAAGCGAGCTTTTGCACCTTTAAGGTCTGCAAGCTCTTTTTCGGCTTGTTTAACTTCTTCTTGTGCGTCTTGAAGTGCTTTCTTAGCAGTAGATACCGCTTGGGTTTGAGTTGAAGCGATTGCTTCAAGTTCAGCCATCTTAGTTTCTTCTGCTTTAAGAGCGTCTTGTGCTTGTTTGAGAGCTTTCTCAGCGTCTTTAAGAGTTGCTTGTGCTTGTTTAAGAGTTTCCTCTTTTGTAGCCTTAGAAGCAGTCAAGTTGTTGACAAGGGCATTTGCGTTGGCAAGAGTCACAACTGCTTTATCATGACGAGCTTTCGCGTCATTAAAAGTTTGTTGTGCTTTGGCAAGTGGACTTTCTCCATTGTTCAAGGCTTTCAAAGTAGCTTGAGCGTTTTGAAGAGCAGTTTGTGCATCTGACTCTGCTTTTGTTGTTGCTTCAAGTTGAGCTTGAGCGTCTTTACGAGCAACCATAGCATCAGCAAGAGTTTGGCGAGCTTTGGCAATCTCTTGTTCTTTGTTGGTGTCACTAAGTGGGTTTACAATAGGAGTTTTATCCCATTTTGAGCCGTCTACATTAGTGGTGCGGATACTTGTGAGGAAGTGAGTTGTATAAAACTCGTCCGTCTTACTTTGCGCTACACCACCGAAGTACACTGTTTCATTAGCGTAGTCGAATTGGAGGATACCCTGAGTGTGGAGGTAGTCGTTCTTGTGAGAAACAAGTTCAATGAGGTCATCGTACAATTTCTCTTTCATTTCTCCTACAGTTTTACGGAATACACCATCTGCATCATCAAAGTTATGGTAAACATAAGTTGTAAGTGCGTTTTCGTAAGGTTGCAAACCTTTCTCAGCGTTCTCTTGGTTTTCTTCTTCTGTGTAGGTGCTATTCAAACCATACTCTTTAGCAACCTTGTAAATACCTTTAGCGTAATGACCTGCACCACCTTTAGCACGGTATTCATCTTTCATTGCTTTTGAGAAGTTTGCTTTTACATACTCTTTAGCGATTTTATTTGCGAACTCAAGGCTTGATTTTGAAAGAACTACATCTGGCAAACCAAGTTGGTGACGCATTTGGTTGATGAGGTCAGCTACGAAATAATTAAGTTCATCTGTGACTTCTTTAGGAAGATTGTTGATGTCGTAGCGAGTTTCATCTGCTTGGTCTTTGGCTGATGGTGTGTACTTGTTGAGGGTGCGGTTTTGGAGTTGAGAGTTTACAATACGGTCGTAGATTTCATCAGACTTAGTATTGATATACTCTTTAGTCAAATTTTGACCGACTGTACGAATCTCGTTATTGAGTGCCATTTCATCTTTCACAGCCTTGATGAAATCTGGGGCAAGAGTGATGGTTGCTTTAGTATCTTTTTGAAGTGCGTTGAGTGTAGATACCGCTTTGTTATAAGCAGTGTTTGATACACCTGCATTTGTTTTGGCAGTTGCTTTTTCTTTAGATTTTGCTTCAAGGGTTGCTTGAGCAGATTTAACAGTTTGTTCTGCTTGTTTCAGTTGAGCAGCATGGTCTTGATTTTGTGCTTTAGCTTCATCAAGAGCCTTTTGTGCAACTTCCTGAGCTTGTTTGCTTGTAGCTTCTTCTTTGATAGCTTCTGCTTGTTTTTCTTTAGCATCTGCAAGACCTTCGCCACTGAGAGCCTTTTGGGCGTTTTCTACTTCTGTTTTAGCATCAGTGACACCATTTTGCGCTTGAGTCACTTCTGCTTGTTTTGTACCAACCGTTTTGCCTTGAATAGCAACGTTACGGTCTGCATCGTCTTTTTCAGTTTGCGCAGTTGATACCGCTTGTTCTTTGGTAGGAACGTTTGCTTTTGCAGTTTCCACTTTCTTCTCTGCATTTTGAATCGCTTCAGGTGTCGCTTTGTCCGCAGTCTTCTGAGCATCGTCTTTAGCTTGTTTCAAGTCAGCGACTTTCTTTTCTGCCTTATCAGACTTTTCATTCGCTTGATCCAAGACTTCTTTTGCTTTGTCTGCATCTGCTTGGGTTTGTTTAGCAGTTGCACCAAGTTCAGCGACATCTTCCTTAGTAGGAGTTTTCACTTCCACTTTCTTAGGCGCTTCTTTCTCTACCAAAGCTGGTTCAGTTTTAGCATCAGTTGGAAGTGGTATTTTAGTCGTATCTGCATGAGCCGTTCCGATTGTTCCGACAAGACTTGCAGTTGCAATAGCTGTTGTTGCGATTAGTTGTTTTTTCATATTAATCCTCATTATTTTTTTTTGTAATTTCATTATATCATAACAAACAACTTTTTGGGGTTGTTTTATATAAAAACAACCCTTAAAAGTCTAAAAAATGTAATCGTTTGTATGTATCATGTAATTAGTGAGGTGCCACATGACAAATAACAAAACCAATCTTCAAGATTACATCTCTAAAAGAATCCGTCTATTACGTTTAGAAAGAGGATATACTCAAGAACAACTAGAAGAGATGGCTGATTTGGGTACTAATTATATCTACAAATTAGAAAATCTTTCAACCAACTTAAAAATTCAAACGCTAGAGAAAGTAATGGAAGCATTAGAAGTAGATTTAGATACATTCTTTGATATACAGTTAAAAGAAGAAGATCCAAAAATTTCTCTACTTGTTGATGAATTAAAAACTCTTCCAACCGAACAACGCTCCCGTATCTTAGACGCTTTGATGCTCATCCTCAAAGAAGTAAGATAAAAAAATGTTCTACTTTTGTTCTACCTTTTATTTTCACATACGATTTAGAGAGTGGCAAAACCTTGATTTATCAATATTTTTGTTACTCATTTTTACTTATTTTAACTCTAAATCGACTGTAGGGGGCATCTACATACAACAGGAAAAGCCTTGGAATCAAGGTTTTTTTCGTATCTTCTACAAAAAAAGCAAGAGTTTTAGAGGACTATGACTCTAGATGTACATTTTACTTAAATGACTGAAGGTCTTTTCTTAATAAAAACACCCCAAAAATTAGATTTTTTCTGTCTAACTTTTGAGGTACAGTTCAAAACGCGAAATAGCATTTTTTATTTTAGGTTACTAATCTAATCGAATAAACATCATGGCATTTAACAAAGATATGAGTGAGACCGTGTTTATATTATTTGATATAGATTAGTCTCTTATTTTCAATATGCGGAATAATAAAATTAGAAATAATGATGTCGTAAGGTAATTCTTTTAGTGAATC
>ERZ1674235.86-NODE-86-length-11921-cov-2.297067_pt1 | contig 11921 bp, 12 predicted proteins | sample MGYA00581203_ERZ1674235 | MGnify/ENA primary metagenome ERZ1674235 (study PRJEB41354, sample SAMEA4873307) | human saliva metagenome | biome: human-associated habitat [ENVO:00009003]; feature: mouth environment [ENVO:08000002]; material: saliva material... | reverse complement strand
TATGGAGGCGGACGTTTAGCAGGTGGAACTGGATTACTACATTCAGCTGGAGAAGCTTTAGGTGGTCTTACGGGAGGTTCTGGAGGCATCCTAGCAGGAATCGGAAATACAAATGGTTCTGAAGGTGGCAGCACTAGTCCTTTGGGGCAAATTGCCCCAAGCCAGGTAACAGCAGGTGGAGTACCAGGATTAGATGACTCTAACATGCCACAAAGCAATGTAAATCCATCCATGATAAGTGGATTGGGAAGTGGAGATGGTGAAGGTACACCTAGACGAATGACAACAGACGGAAATTCTATTGCAAGAAGAATTGCAGATATGAATAGTAATAGCAGAATTGGACGTATGGTAAATCAGGCTGGATCAAGTCTATATCAGATGTCAGCAAATCGCTTATCTAGACCTGTTCAAACACGTACAAGAGGTGGAATGATTCAGAGTAGACAGTCTCATGTTGTTACTGCAGCAAGAGCAGCACATAGAATGTATGATGCAGCTAAAGGAGGTAGTAACGAATGAGATTTAATAGTCCAGCACCTTTTAAAAGTGGAAAATTGGTTTTAGGAAAATATAGGAAGTTGGATCTAATGATATTTGCTGCAGGTATTATTAGTACTTTCTTTTTCATGTATGTTTATTTATCTGCACTGGAAGGAAGAAGTGCAGTTGTAATTGTGCTATTGGCACTTCCTGCAGGTATTGGTTATATGCTGATTCAGCCTTATGGAATCTATCACAACTGGCTAGAGTATCTACAGGTACTCTTTTTATTTAACCGTACAAGAAAAGTATGGGTAAGTGCTGGAGAATATCAAAATACTGGTGGAAGTTCAATAGATGAGGAAGCTAAGCTATGAATAAAATAAGAAAACTAACTAGCCTAGAAAAGAAACAAAAAGATAGGCTGATAAAAGCAAAGAAGGATACAAAAACTTTGCGGAAAAAAGTAAATACTACAATGGATTGGATGAATATCCGTGAAGTTGGAGAAGACTATATCATGCTGAAGGATGGGAACAAGGAAGCATGGATCAGAGGTATCAAAGTCAATCCACATGATATTTTCTTAGATGACTATGAAGAGCAGGTTAGACATGTCGATGGACTGAGAATTTGTTTGAATAAGTTACGCTTTAAAATGTATTACAGTTTTGTATTAACAAAAGTTGATGTCCAATCATATATTGATCAGATAATTGAAGGACAGAGAATGGAAGATGACCGTATTATTCAGACAATGATGGATGGAGATATCGACAAATTAGACAGCTTCTGTGATGCATATAAAGAATTAAATTTCTTTATCATGATCCGTTCTAGCGATCCAAAAGAGTTGGATAAAAATTATTGGGAATTGTTTAATGAGTTTTCTGTTGCAGGCTTCCAGCCAAAGAAGCTGAATGAATTCGATTTTTATAACTACATTGCGTATGTCTTTGAAAATACTCCAGTGCCAGATTACTACTATTCCAGGGGAATATTCTCATATGAAAATGTCGAAATGGAATACAATGCGAATGATGATCAATATGAGTTGGTAGATAATACAAAACCATTATTAGATGCAAGGGATGCACCTATTGAAAATCTCATTCCAGAGATAAGTACGATCAGACAATCGAGAATGGCACCATTTTGTTTCTCATTAAAGCCAGATCATTACATGATAGGCGAAAAATATGTATCTAATATCTTGATAAAGCGATTACCACAGGGATACGGTCTTGGTATTCTTTGCGATTATGTAAATAATCCAAATATCAAGTTATTTATGACAACGGATACTGCAGATGAAAGCATTGCTAAAGGACTCAAGATGGAGTACCAGGAAAAGGAAAGAAAGTATTATCAAACAAGGGATCCACAAGTCAGACAACATCTGCAAAATGACCTAGCATCATTGAATGAGTACATTCAGGAAATCTTACGTGATACGGATAGAACACATAATGTCATTATGGTGTTATCTGTATATGCAGACGATTTACAGAGTCTAAGAGGAATGGTAAAGGATATAAAACTACGAATGCGCAGCATAGGCTTCATGCTTGCAGATGCAAGATATTTAGAAGAAACTGTTTTACGTATATCCTGTCCTTTATTCTTTAAAGCAAAATCACCGTTTATCGTTGAGCAGAACTTTGGCTTCTTGCTACCTTCTAGAGGTGTTGCAGGACTATGGCCATACGTTTTTGAAACACTTAAAGACCCAAAGGGGATGCTGCTAGGATGTGAGCTACAGAATAAGGGAATCATCATGTTTGATCCATTCTTCTATAACACGCATAAGAGTGAAGCTCGTTTAACACAGCGTATCAATGGCAATATGATTGTTGTTGGTAAATCTGGTTCAGGTAAGAGTACAACAATGGGACTACTTATCAGAGATCTCATAAAGAGAAAAGTCCGGATTGTATGGATTGATCCAGAAAACAAGAATAGAAACCTTACCAAGAAATATGGTGGAACCTATGTTGCTTGGGGACAAAAAGGAAATATCATCAATATCTTTGACCTGAAGAAGATTACTTCAGAGGAAGAGGATGGAGATGAGAAGATGTATGATACTGAGATTGCTATCTACAATGTCATTGAAGATATTAACCAGGTACTACAATTCTTATATCCAAATATTTCTGAAGATACTTTAACTTTCACTGGTGATATTACATTTAGAGCATATGCGAAAGTTGGTATTACAAGAGATGAGAATGGACAATTTGCTAGTTTTAAGGGACTACGTTATGAAGATATGCCTACATTCGAGACATTTAATGAATGCCTGGAAGAGAGAATCAAAGAGTTAAAAGAAGATACTGCAGCTAGAGTTGAATTGGATCGCTTGATGGATCTAAGAATGAAGATGCAGCGTATCATGGTTGAATGGAGTGTTTACTTTGTTGGTCATACAACAGTTACATTTACAAATCCAGAAAGACAGATCATTGCCTTTGGAACAAAAGCATTATTCAACGCATCTTCTAATCTGAGTGCAGCTTTAAATCACATTATGTTTAAGTTTTCCTGGGATCAATGTTTGGATAATAATGATCAGTCTGCCTTCATTATCGACGAGGCACATACAATGATTCTACAAGGTTCTACAGCACCATTGATTGCTCAATTCTACAGACGTGCCAGAAAGTATAACTGCATGATGATTGTAGGAACACAAGAGCCACGAGACTTCGCAGATGACAGTATCATCACGCACGGCAAAGCAATTTTTAATAACTCTACATATAAGATCGTAATGTACCTAGATAAAGATGCATGTAATGACGTATTGAAATTATGCAACTTCAATAGTAATGAAATTACTTATCTGCAGAATTTCCAATTAGGACAAGCAATCTTTATTTGCGGCAATAGAAGAATTCCGATTCAAATCATCGCTACTGAACAAGAATTAAAGGAAATAGGAGTTGAGTAACCACAATGAAGATATCCTTTGAGAAGCTGTTTAAATGGGTTTGTACGGGCTTTCTTATTATGATGATAGGAATGGTACCTATAATGGCAATTGGTACCGTTCTGCAGCCTGTAGTGACTGCTACGAATGCAATCGTATCCTTCTTCAAAGGTCTGAATGGAAATGCAGATATGGAAGGCATAGAAAAAAGTGTAAAAGCCTGGATAAATAGTCCGGAATACCAAGGTATATCTAAGTATAAGCCTTCTGATTATCGCTCATATTATCTTGCAAAATCTGTCTCATTTTATTATTTCAAGACAACGGGTGAGTTTATCGTAAGCGATGGTGATTATGAAACGTATATGCAGATCTTCAAAGATGCAGATTCACAAGAGTGCTTGAAAGAGATTGAATCAAGATATGGTTTCAAAATGAGTGAAGATGAATCAACAAATGTAAGATCACTGGCAGTTGCGTTGATACCTGGAGGACAAAGAGGAATCAACGATCCAGTAGGTGAACCGGTTGAAAGGGCGATTGCATGGATGACACAAATAGCCAATGATGATAGTCATGGTTATTCTCAGGTAACTAGAAATGGCAATCCAAACTACGATTGTTCATCCTTAATCTGTTCAGCAATGAGATATGCAGGTGGATTTAATGTACCAATTACTTCCACACACTCAATGCGATTGGTATTTACCAATGCGGGAAATTGGATATGGATTCCTAGATCTGAGTTAGGAGATATTTCTAATGAAGCTGTTATTAGCGGACGTTCCAATCTAAAAAGGGGAGATATCCTTTTGAATGAAACAGAACATACAGAAATCTACCTTGGAAATGGACTTGATCTAGGAGCGCATTGGGACTGGGATGGAGTTAATGGTGATTCATCAGGAAAGGAAATCTGTAGTGGATTATATTGGGATTCAAATTGGGATGGAGTATTGCGTTATGTGGGAAATTAGTTTTTGGGGCAAATTGCCCCAAGAATCTAAGTCAATGGAAAATTTTGTAAATTATCTCAACAATCTATTGACATTACTTAGTAAACTTAGTAAACTAAGTGTGTAAGGAGGATATATATATATGAAACAGGTAACTTGTTCATTTTCCATGGATAGAGAGGTCTACAATTTATATAAAAGCATAGTCGCAAAAAATGGTGAGAATGTGAAAGGAAACCTTGTGAGATACATGAAGAGCGTGATCGCACATGAAACACCTAACGCAGAAACTATAGAGGCGATTAATGAAGTGCAAAAAATGAAATCCGATTTCTCGATTGGAAAAACTTATGATACTGTTGATGAGATGATGAAGGATGTACTCGATGTATAAAATACGACCATCGGCAAAATTCCAAAAGGATTTGAAGAGAATACAGAAAAGAGGGTATGATATTACATTGCTAAAAGATGTTCTTAATCTTTTAGTCAATGGGAAAATACTTCCTATAAAGTATAAAGATCATAATTTAAGTGGCAACTTTAAAGGGTGTCGAGAGTGTCATATTACACCCGATTGGCTCTTGATTTATGAAATCGCAGAGAATGAACTAATTTTATATTTAACAAGAACAGGAACCCATAGCGATCTATTTTAAACAGTATCAGGAGCAGCACACTCAACCATTCAGGTCTTGTGTGCTGCTTTTAAAATGCTTTAACTGCATGGATGCCTTCGCAGTTGATTCTGCTTAGGCTTCCTTTTTTTAAAGCAATCTGTTTTAGCAAACAGACTGCTAAATTAATTCTGATTTATCTTTCAACCCTTGGCACTCCGACCTTATCGCATAGACGAGATACAAAACAAGGATACGAGTTTCTTGCGAAACTCTATCAAGCAGCTTTGCTGTCCTTTGTTTTTTATCTCTTGACGTTACACATTTACGAGCCTTATTTCATGGATTGACCCTTGACCTTTTTGAATCCTGTGACAGCCAGCTGTCAAGGACGGCGCACTCTGTGCTTGCAAGTTCAAAATGTTCAAGGGCTACGCAAGTCAATCACATTTCATTTGCTTGGCTCTTCAATGCTTCACTTGTCTATGCTCTTACGTAGTCGTGCCAAGGGTGGCACTAGAAAGACTACCGAAAGGTAGATGAGGAATTCCACATGAAACACTACTACAGATTTATTATCAACTACGATGAAGACGAAACACGTATCTTCATCAGTCCAAAGGAACTAAAGAAAGGTGCTGTCGCAGTTGTCCATTCTTATGGTGAACAATTTGCAATTGCTACCGTCTTAGAACCAGTTAGTGAACTTGAAGCACTAACAGGTTATCAACGTAAATGTCTTGAAGATGTCATTTGCACAGTTAATGTTACAGAGTATCTTGTAAAGCAAAAAGCAATTTCCGAGCGTTCCAAACTTGAAGAGTTAATGGATGAAAAGATGGCAGAGTTGAAGTATGAAGACCAACTCAAAAAGACTGCTGATAGAAGTGCAGACTTCAAAGTATTGTATGAGGCTTATCTCAAAACATTATCGCCTGTTACAGATGATGTACAGGAAACTTTAGATGGTGAATAGTTGTTGGATGTGGGAAGAGAAATCTTCCCACAACAACATCAGATGAAAAGGAGAACATATGGATTACTTGGTTATGAAAGCACTCTTTCAACTAATGATTGATAAGAGCCATCGTGAATTTATTAAAGCGATAATTTCAATTGAAACGGATGTAGAAGATGAAGACAGATTAAACAGGTTATATGACTTCTACATGGAAGATGATGATATGTCGTTATTAAATTATGCTTTAGTGGAGTAATGGCTTTGGGGCAAATTGCCCCAAAGACTGCCGGCTCCACCCAGCCAAGATAATTTCCTTGGCTGACGTTACGCACGGCAGTAAAAGAGTAGCAACACTTCACAAAAAAATTACCAGAAAGATTCTTGGTAATAGTTTTTTGTTCGTGTTTATATTGGTTCACCACTTCGTATCTCATATAAATGGATACTCGTGGTTTTCAATCTATGATTCCAGCCAAAATCGCAAAAAACGCTCTATTTGTCTGGAAAGCGAGATAAGGAATTTCGTAATACGAAATTCGATGTAACGCAATTGCTCAACGAGCAATTCGCCTATTTTAAAGGATTTTCGAGCGTATACAATTCGTAGATGTTGTATACGGTTTTTTCGAAACGTATTACGTTTGTATACGTTTTTTTCGTTGCATCTTATTCATTTTCGATTTGTTTTTTCGCTTAAAACTACTCGAATGAATTTAAAAAAGTAAAGAAATTTTAGAAAGGAATAATCAAAGAATGGCTAAAGATGTTTTGTCTTTTCGCATGAGTGAAGATATAAAAACGCAATTAAAATTATTAGAAACTATGGAACTCAGTAAGGCATCTTCTGAAAATAGAAGACCATTTTCTAGAACAGAAATTATCGAACAAGCGATTAGAAATTATTATGTTTATCAAACAGATGGAGTAAAAAATCATCCACAAACGCAAGCAATGAGAGCAATCATTGATGAGATTTTTCAAAAGTATATGAGTCAATTAAGTGATGATATTGGAAAGGAATGGTATGACATTCGGTTACTACTTTTGTATGTACAAGTGATTTCTAGAACATTAAATTTCCAGGAGCAACCACCGGAGTTTGCATTGAAATTTATTAACGGACGATATGATTTTGAAGACGAAATTGAAATGAAAGTTAATCGTGATCTAAAAGATTCTAGAGTTATTTCATTAATAAAATCTATCCAAGATATGCAAAAAGATATGAAGAAGAAAGAAGAAAATAATCAAAACGATTAAGAAAATGGAGAATAAGAAAATGATGAACAAGAATTTATTATTGAAGGAAATTTTAAGGAGAGAGAAGAAACTTAAAGAGTTCCAAGTGAAAATCGATGCACTAACTGAAGAGAAAAACAAAGTGCAATTTGAACTTCTTGAATTAGAAAAAGTTCAGAAAAAACTAGAGGTGCTTGAAACTGAAACTCAAAAAAAGAAAGCACAAATTGAAGAAAGCTTTCAAAAATTACTAGAAAAACAAGAAGGAAAAATAGAAGAGAGACCTAAGGAATAAATGCCGGTAGAGATAGATAAGATTAGATTTTTTGAACTAGGGACGAAGGCTCCAAAGAATTCTAGATTCAAAGGAATTATCACACAAGATACAGTGTTCGGTAGAAAAGGATGGTTGGACTATACTGGGCGTGAAGAGGCAACACAACCTGATAAGGAGTTTTATGAAGACGGAAATGGATTCATAGGATACACGTTACGTGAGGAAGCTGCTGAAGGTTTGACCATGACTTCTAACGGTACATATACAGCTGAAAACATTCATGAGTTCAAAAATATCTGTAGAGAATCCTTCAAAGATAAAGGTGATATTGTCTGGGATATGGTTGTGGCATTACCAACATATGACTATGCGGAGAGTTGTGGACTTAGAACACAACATGATTATGCTGGGCTGGTTTCAAAAGTATTACCACAGTTTTTTAAGAAAGTTGGGTTGGATCCACAGAATATGTTGTGGTGGGAAAACTATCATAAAAATACAGAGCATCCACACATGCATATTTGTTTTTTAGAGAAGAATAAAACTCGTTCAAGAGGGAAAGTTACTTTAAAACAATTAAAAAGTTTGAAGGCAATCATCATAAAAGAATTATCTTTGAGAGAAGATTTTTTTAGAGATACAGCAATAAAGCCTGAACAATTCTTTCAAAATAAAGATGCAGAAATTAAAGAGATGATACGTGCATCAAAGAACTATGACTTCAGTAAAATCAAAACGGTAACAGACCTTGCATTAGTTTTACCAAGATATGGACGTATGCAGTATGGCTCATATCAGATCATGCCATATAGAGAGAAGTTGGATGAGATTGCAGAGGAATTTCTAAACTCAGATGCACTTAAAGAGATGTATAAAAGTTTCTTAGAAAAACTAGATACACTTTCACAAACAATGGATACGGCTGCAGGTACGGACATAGCAACAATCAAAGATACAGAAATCAAAAAACTACATAAACAAATCGGTAACATTATTTTGGATCAGATTAAAGACATGCGAGCTGCCAATTATAAGAGTTTCAGATTGGATAAGCCGTTTGTAGAAAGACAATTTGAAAAGACAGAAGTCCCTTTACTGGAAAAGAATAGTAATAATCCAGAATGGAAAGAGTACCTGGAAGTGAAGAGACAATTAGAACATGTCAATTCAGAAGGTAAAAAGGTGAATCATTCCTTTTTACACGGATGTCTAGAAACACTTGAAGGATTGGTAAATAAAATTACAGATTCTAAATTAAATGCTCTCATTTCACATAGATTAGCAAAAATGTATTTCTATGGTGAAGGTGGAATCACTGATCCACTGAAGACAGTCAAGTATGCAAAGCAAGCTATCAAGAATGGATACACAAAAGATTATATTCTTCTGGCAAAGGCACAGTTCAAACTGGATAGGGCATCTGAAGGAATGGATACATTGTACGTTGGAATGACACATGGAGATCCGCTTTCTACATACTCATATGGAATTCATGAAGTAAAAGGGGACATGTGTAACAAGAATAAAATTGACGGCTTTAGATGTATCAAAGTAGCTGCAGAGATGGGCTGTCTTCCTGCTATCAACTATTTGAAAACGCATGATAAGGCTGGGTTCAAAGAGACAGTAGAGAAGAACCTTGGAGTAAAGATTAAGAAGCCAGTTATCTCTTCAGGGAAGCAGATGAGTGAAGCTGCTAAGTATATGTATAACTCTTCTCAGCTTAGCGTAGCGACAGGGCTAATCAATCGAGAGATTGAAGCGTATCTGAATAATGATAAAGAACTAGAAACGGAGTGGTAAACAATGGGAAAGATTATCAGATTTTTATTTCTATCAATCACTGCAGCGATAGGAATACTCTTTTTAGCAATCCAGGTAATCCACTTAGGAGTTACCCATGATCCACAAGTATCTTTTGATTATAGGTTCCTTCTTCTTGGCGAGGATTATGTATTACTGAAGGTAGTAGGAGCATTGATTGGACTAATGACCTTCCAGATTTTTTATGCAACCTTCTTTGGAAGAAGTGGACATGGAGCAAAAGGAAAACATAAACGAGCATTGACGAGCCAGGAGAAGAAACAGTTTTCTGATGTTGCTAATTGGCAAGAGATAAAAAGAAATAGTCAGAGACTTGAATATGATAATACAGGGCATCTAAAAACAAGATCCATATTGATTTGGTTAGATCATGTACTGGATCCATTTAGAAGGTTATGGAATGAGTGCTGTACGATTTTGAAGGTTTCTGATAAGTACCGTAAAAACACAATCAGGACATATGAAATAGCAGGCAAGAAAACGAATTTTAGAGGTGGTATTCCGTTAGCTGTGAAATGGAATAGGCTTTATGTTGATGCGGGTGATAATCACGCAATTATCAATGCATCATCCAATGCTGGTAAGACAGTTTCTTTTGTAAATCCTATGATTGATGCCTTACGTATGACAGGTGAATCCATGATTATTAATGATCCAAAGGGAGAGTTATTATATGAACACAAAGAACAATTACTTTCTGATGGATATGATGTAAGGGTAATTAATTATATCCACCCAGAGGAAGGAGATAGATATTCTCCATTAAGTATTGTTATTGATTCATATCGAAAGGCAGAGAAAGAATACCTGGAGAGCAAGGAAGAATACACTGCAAAAATCAAAGAATACCTGGATAAAATAAATACTGCTGAAGGGCTACAAAAACAAAGGCTAGAGAATGAATTGTTAGAGTATAAGAAGTATTATGCACCAGAGTTTGACTATTCTAAAGCAGCTATGTTTTTAAGAGAACTTGCTGATCAGTTCTTTTATGATCCGAAGGCACACAATGAAGCACATTTTAATGACCAGGCTTCTAGTTTATTCCAGGGAATCGTATTTCTACTATTAGAGGAAAAGTCCTATAATCCAGAAAGTAAGAAAAGAGAACCTGTTCCAGATGAGGAAATTAACTTCAAGTCCGTAATGGCGACATATAGATCAGGAATGGAAACAGTAATGATTAAAGCAGGTGCAATCGTTATGAAAGTAACAAAGTTGAAATTATTGTTAGAGAGAAAGCGTAAGAAGACAGATGAATCCTATAAGAAATTGATGGCATTCTTGAGTACTGGAGATAAGGAAAGAGGTTCTATTGTTACTTCATTTGAAAATAAGATGAAGGACGTTACCTTAAATGAAACTGTCTTACGAATGATGGCAAAATCAGATTTTGATGTTGCGGATATTGGAAGAAAGAAGACAGCACTATTTATAGTCGTTCATGGTGAAAAGGACACATATTATAGATTGGTATCCTTGATCATTAATCAGACCTTCCAATTACTGATGCAATTAACTGAAGAGCAACAAAAAAAGACTGGTAAAAAAAGACTGCCAGTACCATGTAATTTAATTTTTGATGAATTTGGAAACTTTCCAGCACTTAAGAATATTAAAGGTATTTTGACTTTTAGCCGTTCTGCAGGATTTAGATCATTCATGGTAGTCCAGGATTTACATCAGTTCTCTGAGATATATGGAAGGGATGTTGAATCAATTATCGAAAATAACTCAGCTAACTTTATTTACCTATATGGTAAGGATATGGATACGATCAAGCGTATTTCAGCTATGAGTGGTAAGAAGCTTGTGTGGAAATCTGATAAAGGTTCCTATGAGGAAGCTCCAGTTATTTCTACAGATCAATTACAGCAATTATCTATGGGTGATGCAGTTATTATCAGTGCAAGAAAGAAGGCATATATCTTCAGAATGCGTAATTATAAGAAGTATTCCTTCTACAAGAATAAGAAGAAGTATGTTCCTGGAGAAACAAGAAGATTACGTAATGTTAGAGTGTATAACGTTCAAGAGCATTATGATGCAGACCGAAAGATTAGTAATACATTTGATAGTAAGAAAGACATAATGCCTGGTGATTCTCAGATAGATGCAGAGTTAAAAACAGTTATTGAACAACTGCAGGAGAAACAATCGTTGATTCCTACTGCAGGATTTGGATTAGGTGCCGCAAAATAAGGAGAAGTCATAATGAATACAATAAAGTTTGTAGAAGAAGTACGCTTAAAAGAAGCGTTTTGGGATAAATATAAATACAGAGCAAACATTCTAGCTAGTCAATTTGAGAGTGTTGCTAGACATGGTGGTGTAGATTTGCTTACTGCAGAATTAGTGGAAAATAAAACAACAAAAGAAACAGCAATCCAATTTGTATCCTTCGAGTTCAAACTGGATGATATTAAGAAGGCTATAGCACAAGCTGAAGAAAACAGCCGTTTCTGTCATAAGTCTTTTATAGTGATCTTCCAATCTAAAAATTGCTACTTTCCCATTTCTGTAGTATCCTCTAACTCCACCGAAACAAGTTGTTCCATATTGTAAACTGTGAGTTGCAATACTTACTGTTGCTTTCTCAAATTCTACTATTTCTTTATTGAAATATGCATAT
>ERZ1674235.85-NODE-85-length-12252-cov-5.267771_pt1 | contig 12252 bp, 19 predicted proteins | sample MGYA00581203_ERZ1674235 | MGnify/ENA primary metagenome ERZ1674235 (study PRJEB41354, sample SAMEA4873307) | human saliva metagenome | biome: human-associated habitat [ENVO:00009003]; feature: mouth environment [ENVO:08000002]; material: saliva material... | reverse complement strand
ATTTACCAACAATAAGCCTATGGCTGCACCTATTCCTTGTGCATTAATTTTGAAACTCTTCATCTTTTATCATTTAGATTATTCCTCTTCAAACAGTCTATCAAACTCGTCTTCCAGTAAGAGATAACGTAGGTAATAGACAACAAACTTGTAATTAAAAGCGCCTGGTGTTATGCATTCTATATATAAATACAGACATTAGCTTTTTCTTTCGTTCTGTATGAGCAGTCCCTCCATTGCTTACGCTCACATAGACTGATAGTGCCCTCATTTTTCGTATTATAAATAGTCATGACAAGTTGTTTTACTTTTAGATAGACATGAATAATGTTTAATCTTCTGTCTTTAATATGTCAAATGTAAGAAGATAATTTCATATATACAACTGAGAGACATAAAATATAAAGGTTTTAACATTTTGTAAGCGATATAGTTCTACCTGATATACTTTTGTGAGTAGGTTGTTTAACCCAAATCGGTCATTAGAACCTAAACAGATTTTGTTTTATGGTCTTCAGAATTTTGGAGTGATAATAATCCGTCTAAGCTTAGGCCTCTGACGAAATGTCACACAGAGGAACGGAGAGAACGGAGGGATATCAAAGCAAGCACTGGTGGTTATGGAAGTACCGTCTGTGCGTGAAACGAAGGAGATTGTTTGCCAATTCTATTAGCAATTTATATACAAAGCATTTACCCCAAAATAGTTATCAAGAAGCTGTACGCTACACCTCCATCGCTCTTTGTGCCGTCGGCACCTCCGTGATATTGCCTTTATCTCCGTCCCCTCCGTGACTCCGTGTGCCTATTATATAAGACTTTTAGCTTATCACTCCATATTTCGGAAGAACTAAATAAAAGATGTTAGGAAACAATACAAAAAATAAGAATTCCTGAAACACTGTGCTCTAATGACCGATTTAGGTTTAAAGACATAGTGAAAACAAAGAACAGACAATGAACTACTTGTTTATATGCACTGTAATGTAAATAATTTTCTAACGCCTAAACTCTTATTGATGTCCAATTGGCTTCGAAAAGACGCCCAATTGGCTTGCAAAAGATGCCCTTTTGAGGTCTTACTAACGCCCTTTTGAGCCCCTATTAAGCACCTCTTGCCTCACTGTTTTGTAAGTTATTGACTATCCGTTAGTTACAGCCACAGTGAAAGGTGGCATTTTTATGCTTATTTTTAGTAAAAACGTTCTTACCATTGTAAACATATTTCACATTCAGTGTTTGAATTGTGCGAATGTGCGAAAACATCTCCAATAATTTGGAATGATAAGATTTACCGCCCTAAGTTTAGAACGTTGACGTAATGTCACACAAAGAAAAGGAGAGTACAGAGAATTATTAAAACAAAGCAATGGAAGTCACGGAGGCATCGTTGGTGCATTGAGCGACGGAGATTGTTTGCCAGTTCTATTAGACACTTTCTGTTCAAAGTATTTACATCTAAAGTTCTCAAGAAGCTGTACGCTACACCTCCATCGGTCTTTGTGCCGTCAGCACCTCTGTGACATTACGTTATCTCTGTCGCCTCTGTGACTCCGTGTGCCATAATATATAAGAGCTTAGTTGATCAGTCCATTTTTTTGAAGATCCTTACTTTACACTTACAGGCAAATACACATACCCTACGCAATATTCATTAAAATCGTCTTTATAATCAAATGAAAAGCAGATACTGTCATGCTTAAGTAAATTTTCAATCAGTTCCTTATTATTTTTTTTAAGTTCTTGCACACTCCCTATCTTGACTATTCCGCTCTTCTGTGGAAGTTTTATACTACTTTTTACAATTTTCTGGAATTCAGGTGTGAAACACTGATAGCGAATATAAACGAGAACCTTGCGCTGTTGCTTATCCATTTCTCTTAACCCCTCTATATCAGATGTCCGTACAATCTTTCCGTTCACATTGAAGAATAGTGCCCCATTAAAATCCCAAGCGTGTGGTGCACACGTATAATCGCTGGCACATAGGTATGTACTACTTGACAAAACTACTCTTTTAGAACTGGTCTTACTCATTAAAAAAGCTAAAGGGATATCCATATATTTGACAGTATCATTATCAAGTGCTAAAGATATTGGATCGTCTGACATTGTCTGTTCAATGGAGATGTAGTTTTGCTCTTTATTGGAACAAGACAATAAAATTACAAATGCAAGTAAAAAAAGATTCTTCATTATAAAAAGTTGTTTTACAAAACTTATACTATATTTATTCTCCTATAAAATTAAAAATATCATTACCATCTTGAGGATGATTATCATAAATTACAACCGCTTTGTCATCAGAATCATGAACTCTTTGCTTAAAGACATGAATCTTTGTCTTTTCAAATTTATATTTCTTATTGGCAGTTTCCAAATAAATGTTGAACCTGTTATTATATTTGCTTACTTGAATGATTAGCTTTCCTGGCTGAGTAGGATTGTTGCCATAAACATCCATAAATGCTTTCTTCACTTCTTCATCAAAATAAAAATGTCCCGTATAGAGCATATCATCTGCAATCCATGGGAACTCTATCTTGTTGGGTCTTGAAGGCTGTTCAAAATATCCAGGGTCATCATGATTCAGTATCTCACCATTGGCAAAATTAATAATAAAATTCCCTTTGCGTAACTCTGTTTGCTTATTTTCAAATTGTATATCAAATTGATAGTTAAAACGCTGCGCATAAATTCCCCAGATTTTGTCATACTCTGAGCCATGTTCGATAATGTAAGGTGTGGGTCAGCCAATTTCCTTGGTTTACCAAAGATGAGTTTAGTTCCATCGAAATACATCCACTCCTGATACTGATGAGCAAGACGACGGATAAAATCGAAGTCCGACTCTTCATACTGGCAGATAAAGTCTTTGGTTTCCTTGAATGCAGGATTCAACTCTAATTGCACCTTAGCTTGTTCGCACAGCTTTTTCACTACATCCCCAATGGTTCTATCATTCCATGAGAAGCAGCTATGTGCTGTTTCCATTCTGTAAGTAGCGGAGTAGCCAGAAACGATGATACATCCAAAGTCACTTCATATAATGTAGCCGCAAATAGAGGACACTGCGCTTGTGCATCATTAGGATTAACCCCTTTTTCGAGTAATAACTTCATGTAGTTCATGCCATAATCATCATAACATGAAATTTCTAAAGGAAGACGAGGCTCTATTACATCGGGTGTACTTGTCAATGAAGAAACCGTATTAGGGTCTGCTTCATTTTCTAAAAGAAATTTAGTTATACCATAGCTATGCTCCCTTACGGCATAAAGCAGATAAGACATACCATATTTACCCTTATGTTTTTTATTTCCATATAGTCTTTACAATTCCTTGCTTGTCAATGATTCTGATCTAAACTTAAATTATCGAATGAACATATTTTGATTATAAAAGTATTCCTTTATTTTTTTATCAATATTTTTTTTATTATACCACATACCAAAATCGATAACAAACAGACACCACCATATGCAAAAACAAATTGTCCCTCCCCCCCCTAACCATGCAAGGGGAGTACGTATAAAAGCTGCAACAAGTGGAGAAGCTATTTCTTTCCCATTTACTACCAGACCTTCTGTATAGATAACTTCATCTGATTCAAAAGAATGGCCTTCTCCAGGGAAAAAACGGTCACTCTTTATATAATTACCATTTTTATCGTTATCAATAAAGAAACTTATAGTATCTCCTTTGTGGATTATGTAGTCGTCAAGTTTATATTTAGGAGGAAATAAAAAGAAGGGATAAAGATTTTCATATCCTTGCCAATAGGTATGAATGGTATCACCTTCCAAAGTGAAATTTGCCTCCCAACTACTATGAGACTTCTGTAGTATATGTATTCTATTAACAATACCTGTTCTATGCGGCAAATCATCCTTTACTGTGAGGAAACCTATCAGATAGAAGGGTATCAAGAAAAAAAGAGTAGCTGCCATAAAATATATTCTGGCTGGAATATCCCAAAACTCTAATAGCGAATCAATCTTAAATTTATACTTCAAATTCATAAAGACATACTTTATTATAAATACACTTACTTCTTTATCAATTCAATCTTACATGCAACTTCAGAGACTATCGGTTCTAACAGTTCACTTATGGTTAGTTCAATAGAGTTTGGCCATTGAACTTTATTATCTCTTTCAACTGAGCAGAATAAATCATATTTATATTCTCCCATCTGTCTCTTTAAGAATGGAAAGTTTTTTATGAATTCTGACTTAATATCAGAATCTTCTCTACTACGTTTATTTTTTAAGGTTAGTAGAGTTGCTGGTGTATCACTAAAGTGAACAATATCATCTAATACAATAGAAACTTTCTTCTCAATTTGAGGGAATAAAAGTGAGGAAGTATTATAAAGGAAAGTCTTGTTGCCTTCTTTTTTTATTCCATCAAAAGGTATCAAACTCATTCCAAGAGCTTTATAAAATATCGTTTTATTAAGTTCTGCAGCAAAAGATTGCGAACCATGAGCATATAACTGATTTCCATCTGATATTATTTTGGAAATCTCTACTGATGAGTTTCTTATATCTGTTTTAATTCTTTCCCATTTTTCGTGTAGTTCTGTAAAATTTAATACATCCTTCAACTTACCACATAAATCCATTGATATAAGTAGGTGGGATTGAATATCATTAACTTTATCAAGTAACTCAAGGGATTTCTGCTCTAAAAATTCTAAACCGTAGGTGTTGGTCTGGTTTAGTATTTTAATGTCAAGTAAATAATGATTATCTACAATCTCAGAGCATACAATACTCATTTCTTTCTTTGAACTTACCTCAAATAGGGGTCTACCAGAAATCGTATACTTAGAAGTCGTTTCAACTTTATATTTCCTAATAATGTTATCAAGGAATATTTCTGCATTAATAAAGTTATTCTTATTGTCCATCATATATTTTACGTGTAACTATTCAACAATGACAGGGGATATACAGTGTATGGCAATTTATCCATTTTTTTAAGTCTAAATAGAATTATATGGCGTTTTGTTGTAGCTCTTAGCTGTTGCTGAGACCAAATAAACTTCAAGAAATGTGTCCACTCCAAAGTCAAAATGAAATGTATAAGAGTACTTTAGTATGATTTTTAACTTGCTAATTTGGAGACTCAGGGCATATATGTTAAGGTTCAATCTGACAATCTCAGCATACTGCTGATTGACAGTTTTACGCAACAATCGCATATCTTCCGTTATGCCTTGTAATACTTTTGATATGTCCGTAACTTGCTCTTTCATAGGTATAAAGGTACAAATAAAATCTGAAATACGCAAGAAAAATAAGCATCTTTATAGCCTTTATACGAAGATTTTAGAAGAGGGAATACAGACTGATCGATACCGCTGAATAGTTACAAAATAGATAAAACTATAAAGGGTAGAACTATAATGATGCCGCTTATAATTATGAGTAATAGCGTTATATATTTATTTTCTTTACGCTTAATCCTAAGGTACAAAAAACTTAGAGGAATTAAACTTGTGACCAGACATTGTAATAAAAACATTATTACGATATAATGATAAAATATAAGAGCAATACCAGCCCAAAATAACAAGAAGATTAAAGGTATAATTGTATGCGTAATACTGAAGTATGTTACCTTCCCTTCTTCTGAATATTTCGATAATTCAAGATATAAATAACTGCCTCCCAATAACATACATGAAATACCAGAAACTATATTAAAACCTATGTTATTAAATGAATGATTCCACGAAATTATCATAAATGTAAAAGTTATTACGTGTAATGCTATAACCCAAATAATATTCTTATCCGTTTTCATTATTAATATGTTTGATACCCTGGGCAAAGGTGTTCAATTCATTAATGAATAATTTGAACTCTTCCTCTGCTGAATTTATATGAGGATTGCACCAATAAAAAGATTCTCCATCATTACCCATCTTAAAATACTCTATTCCTGTTTCTAATAAATCTTCCCACATGTTTGAAATATTAGAAATCTTACCTTTTGAGAAAGTCCCTATAATAATTAAAAGATGTCCCAAATAGAAGCTTTCATCTTCAACTATCATAGAAATTACCTTTTTGCTTAGATTTAAATTCTTAGTATAAATTACTTTTCTTGAGTTAATACTATGATATTCGCTTTCTGGGTCTATATCATAGAGAATTGATGTCTTCGTTGGCTTCATCTCAAAAAGGAAAACAGATTTTCCTTGTACTTGACGGAAAATAAAATCAGAAATATATTTAAGTTTTGAATCTAAAATGACAGTATCAAGTTCATTAATAAAATTTAGGTTCAAAATTTGATATCTTTTATATTCTAACATAGCTTACTTTTTTAATTAAATGTTTTACTCCTCCTTATCCCAACCACGATTCTCTAAAAGAATATAAGCTTTCGACCGAATAAATTATATTGATAAGATGTTTCTCTGCCGTTTGAACACTAAATGGTTTCATGGTTGTAATCCTTTGTTTTCGTGTAGCTATCGACCATCAGATGTAAAGTTACAATGTTGTAAAGCCAAACCAAATTATTTTATTAGCTTTTAACGAAGCACCTTGAACGACAATTGAACTACCTATTTTTATATTAGCTTTAGATACCATTGATTGGATTTTACAACGATTATATCTTTTTTATGTGAAAACGCTAATATGGCTATCCGAAAACGATAAAAATTGACACTCCACAAACTGCTTTTTCCAAAGTAAATAATTAAAGGATCTCTTTGATTGGTAAATGTTATTCTTATATATAGCCCCAAAATGGTGTTGAACAAAAAAATATGTGCGATATTTCCTTCCATGAAATCTTCATATTTCCTTCCTTTTCTGTAATTAGTAAGCCCAACTCATTTATGACTATTTTTCTTTTGCGAGTTTTTACTAATCCATAAACCAGAATGATGATTATAAATGATGACATCAAAAATATTATTTTCATATTGCTTTGATCATTATTCATAATATCATCTACTGATAATGCAAATGGTATTAGCATTATCAGTAACAATGAAAAAAAGGTAGGATATGTATACATATTAAATTCTTTTGCCATTAGAAGTAAACCTTTTATAAATTGAATAACCATAAGAAACCTTGAAGGCGTCGTCTTACCATTATCAGAGGGGTACCATGAGTTGGTTTTATTTTTAAATTCATAAGGTCACATTTTGTATTATACAAGTCCTACTTAAGAAATATCTTCTATTTTAACATTGCAATTATAAAACAGTAAATCTACATATTGACCATCTAATGTATTCACCGTTAAGAACAATTTTTTATCTGCAATATGTATATCTAAAATCATGCTTATAATTCCAATATGATCTTCTAAATCTTTATATCGGTTATCCACTGATAATTTACTTTTTGCATACTCCCATTTCTCAATAATAAGTTGGCATTCCTTCTCTACGAACCTCCCATTATCATAATAAGCCGCAAAATAAACTACAATTTTATGACCATCAATATCATAATAAAACCCAGTTGTAATCTCATCATCAAATGAGAATAATAAGTTCTTTTCCATATAAAATTTATTTTATTAATGGTTTGTTTATAGACGGTCTACTTTTTAAGAATACAATATTGATAGTATCAGACACATGCAAACGTGATGTTTCTGACACAAAACCGATATAAGCTTGATTTTCATATAAGAATCTATAACGCAGCACTGGATCGGAAGTCTTTCCTGTTAATCTCTCTTCAATAATAGCCTTTGTGTGAATTGTTTCACCATACTTTAATAAAACATCTGTAACTAATGAAAAGTAAAGAGCATAAGATATGCCGCCTACTATTATAAAAACAGCTAAAATATTCTTTATTTTCATTTTAAACGTTGGTTAATGCTTTTTGAACTTTCTGTAAGAGATGGTATCGGGATTTAGTGGTGAGAATAGGAATAATGTATGGGTAGGAAATGTATGTTAGGCTGGGACATTATTCCCCTCCTTTGCCGCTCATCACAGCATTGAGGAGAATTTTCCTACACCACAACCCGACATCCACTGTGAGGCCTTGTGCCTGCAGACGTTCTTTGTTATGTGTTATGTTGTGGCTATACTTTTCAGGATTAGTCTCTTTTTGGAAGAACAGACAAATCGAGCATAGCAATTTCAAAGGCAAATATACAACTTTATTTTGTAAAAGGGTCTTAAATACATGGGAAAAGGAGAAAGGATGGAGGGCATTGTGCGTGTAAACGTAATCAAGAGGGAATCATTTAACGCAAATCGGTCATTAGACCACAATATGTACATTCTTACGATAGTATGGTGTTGTTTCCTAACATCTTTTTTATCGACATCTTGTCTGTCTTTGTAACTTGGCGTAGCCCGCTATGCCTGCGTTCCAAAGCCAAACAATCTGCTCGATACTAAAACAAAAAATGTTTAGGTTCTAATGACCGAATTGGGTTAAAACCTCTAATTTAGTTTTATTTTTAGTTGCTGTCACTTTTAACACTTCGTGTAATGGGTTTATAGATAGTAGGTTAATGTCAAAAGTGAAGTGACAGAAATGACAGCAAAATCGAAGACAGTATGCAATCGGCATTTGTCCTTGAATGGAAAAGTGGGAACTGATATTTATGAGATATAGCTATTAATGGTAAAACTATCCAGCGCTGAACCTTGTAAACTTATTTGCCTCCTAATTACTGAGCTTCATATAGACCGTGTGACCCTTCTTATCGTAACCTATCCTGTCAACAATAACGCTTTGATGTCCTTGTTTATTGCTCGTCAGACGCTCAACCTGTCCAGCAGCATTGTATTGATAGGTAACCACTTCACCATTAGGATAAGTCATCGTCTGCACACGGTTCCAACTGTCATACGTAGCACCATAGACATAAGTCCTGATATCCGCCACGCTCGCCATTGTTGAATTCCGCTTGAATGAGAATAACTAAGACCATGAAGGGAATCTCTATATTATTGTGACGAACTTTTAATAACAGCTTTGTCCCTTAGTCTCCATTTTTTTTTAAATATAATAACAACAAGATAACCATTATACCTAAGCCTACTATTGCAAATCTCTAAAAGCCATTCCCATCTCCTTCATAAAAAATATAGTTAAAGCATTTATTATAAAAAAAACTTTTTATGCAGCTTATGATGATTTAAATCTTCTTCAGTTACTGGTACTGAATAATTCTGCCCAGCATAATTTATGGTAATTGTTGCAGATACATCAACATTACCAGGATTCACTTCTAAAATTTTGTAAGAATTATCTGGGATTCTTACAGAGTAATGCTTGTTAGTTAATAATGCAGCACAACTATACGAAAACCATGCGATACAGAAAATGGATACTATCCAAACATACCTAATTAAAATTCTACTTTTGTATTTATTTATCGCCATATTCTTTGGGTAATAGCTTTACGAGTTATCTGTTTATGCGTTTTCCTTTTCACCGTCTTATAATGCAACCATTTTCGTCATAAACGATAGTCCTACTATGTTGCATATCCTTCTGGTTGGACTTTATAGAATCTAAGAAACCGGTCTTTTTGTTAAAGTAAAATACTTTCCCTTTTAGAGATAACTTTTGATTTCTAAACGAACTTCGTGTACAAACTTGCTGCAGCCTATTGTCTGGCGTAAAATACAAAATATTAGAATCAACTCTAATCACAATCTGGTTAGTGTTTCTATAGTACTCAAATTGATGGATGCTATCAGTATATACGCACTTAAAATCATCCGAATTCTTATTCTTACAACTACAGAAACAAACAGTGCATGCACTTAGTATAATGACAAATATCTTATCTTTCATCATAGCTTTTTTTTGAATAAACCAACTCATTGTTTTTATAAAAATCGACATGATCAATTATGTTCTCGCAATGGTAAAATACGGCTACTCCATCTAATCCATTTTTGGTGGTGTAGAAATGACTAATTTCATCTTTGTCTCTTTTGTCTAAGAAGTAATAGTGTCGAATGTGTCCATCTTTTAAAGACTTGTTTTTTATCCCCATTATATGACCATTGGGTGCAAAAGTAATTTGCACATCTCCTACTGTGAGTACGCTCCCCATATGATATTTTTGTATTTGATACTCTATATGCTGAATACTGTCAACATATTTATCTGATGGAAGACCTTTTCCCTTATTGCAATGGCAGGAAATTAGTATAAATGCAATTAAAAGAATAGTATATTTTTTCATTCTAACAATCTTGATAATTAATAGTTACTTAAAATCAGAGCTTTTTCTCATTGAAAGGTGCAATACTCCTAAAAGGTCTTAAATATCCTCGTTATACACTCTTCATAATATACGGTTCTGACTTTCGGAAATTAACATTATTGCTTTAATCCTATATTGGAATTGTAAATATGTATTTCATTAGTGCGTTACAGAGTGGACAATGAATGCTGAGACATTTTTTCCTTTGACGTGAGGGTCATAATTACCTCCTGTTCCTCCAGGTTTTGGTAAGAGTCCATAAGCTACTGGAGAATAATCGCTTCTTCCGATGAATTTATCTGTTAGCCGTTCTATAATCAACACACAATAATTAATAATTCTTTTTGTATTCCTTAAAGTCATGGTCAAATGTTTTTTAAAATTACTATTTTGTTCAATTAACTCAGATTTAGTTGCTCTATACAACTTAGTTCCCTGCAAATTAGGGTACTTTTGTATTAAATCATGATGTTCTTTCTCAGCCGATATGCTATAATCATAAACTGTTTGCTTAAACTCAGTAAATGCAGGGAAGAAGACATCTGACTTTCTCTACGCCTGCAACTCATATTTATCTCCTAATATTTGCATTTCTTCATGATGCGTTCGCCAGCAGTGTTGGATGTATAACAGCTCGCCTTACCGTTTGCATGAATAAGGCGGTTCAGCTCATCATACTCATACGTATGCGAACTCCTTCTTAGCGATAGACTTTTTCAACTATGCCGTGAGTTTACTCAGGAGGTTGCTCACCGCATCATAGGTCATCATTTATTTTTTATTCTTAGGTTCTTCTCAATCACGAATCCTTTTGATAAATTTTAGGCAGCACAAATATAAACAAACTATCGTAAATAAAAAAATAATATCCCATAAAAAAGGCTCTATGAGTAATTTATTGTATGGAAAAGTAGAATCATACTTTGCACTCGTTAAATGGATAAAAATAAAAGGGAAGCCAATATCTATTTTCCCATCAGTAGAAAAAGAAATTATATTGAATAACAATGATAGAATATTTATCAAAGCATATAGGACAATTATCGATACAGCATGCCTCATAATTTCTTATCTGTTTACTTTATTATTACTATTTTCTTGAGAATTATGCTAATCTACTCTGGATTAAAATCAGCTCTCCATTGCAGTCTGACCGCCTGCTGTAAGGCTTATCACCTGCAGACGTTCACGCTGCTTATTGTAGGTATAGGTTGTTTCCGTCCCATAATCGAACTTCGTATAGGTCGTATGACCGTCTTTTGTCGTAACCTATTCTGTCAACAATAACGCTCTGATGTCCCTGTTTATTGTTGCTCAAAAGTGTTTTCATGTGGAGATTGTTGTGGATATTGTCAAGGAATCAATAGAAAAGAAAACCTACCATGCCAACTATTGGGCAGCCAATCTATAACATTGTTCGTAACTTAATGAGTTGATACCTTGAAAAGAGTAGGTTGTTGGGCATGTGTTGTTTTGCGAAAAATACTTACATGTTTTTGAATAAGAGCCTTAAAATAAAGGAGAAAAATAAGTATATCAAGATGTTTTGTAACTGTCAGTAAGTCAGTTTGTTATAATGAAGCATTTTAAAAGGTGGTTAATTGGACTTCAAAAGGGCGTTAGTAAGCCTTCTAAAGGGCACCTATTGGAAGCTAATTAGGCGTCTTTAAGAAGCTTAAAGAGTATGTATTGATAATTAAGTGTTTGAAATAATTTTACAAATATAGGTGGGTTGGATAAAAAGAGGTTGCTTTCTAAGATAGAATGATAGGCTAAAGTTCTTATCTAATAAGGTACATGGAAACATAGAGGGATAGAGCTAAACGCAATATCATGGGTTCTTCTGGATTTTGGAGTGATAAGGTTTGCTACATAAGGTTAGGTTTCTTAAGAAATGTCACACGGAGACACGGAGAGTACGGAGGGATATTAAAGCAAGCACTGGTAGTCACGGAGGCACCGTCGGTGCATAGAGCGACGGAGCTTGTTTGCCAATTCTATTAGCAATTTATATACAAAGCGTTT
>ERZ1674235.82-NODE-82-length-12531-cov-4.750080_pt1 | contig 12531 bp, 4 predicted proteins | sample MGYA00581203_ERZ1674235 | MGnify/ENA primary metagenome ERZ1674235 (study PRJEB41354, sample SAMEA4873307) | human saliva metagenome | biome: human-associated habitat [ENVO:00009003]; feature: mouth environment [ENVO:08000002]; material: saliva material... | reverse complement strand
CGTTATAACCCTGTATGTATAAAGCTTTAGTTTCAGCTGATTTTTGATACCAAAGGGTTGACATAGTGTTTTCTCTTGACCGTAGTTGGTCATATGTCAATGTAATCTGATTATCAGATGAGCTATTATTGCTTGTCTGTGTTTCTGTAGACTTTGTTGCACAACTAGCCAATAAGACGACAGAAACAAGTGCAGAAAGGATTGTAACAGTAGTTTTTGCTGTTTTCATGAAATATCTCCTATTTATTCATTTCAATAAATAGTATAGCACGAGAGAAAAGTTAAGGCAAGTCATTCTCGGACTATGGATGAAGATTCTATAGAAGATAATGTAATGAAAAAAAAGCGATTACTAACTTGAAATGTAGTTTCACCTCTAATTATTGACATTTCAGGAAAAATCGCAGTAAAAACTGCACAGCCTTCTTTAAATGTGCTATAATACAGGAAAAAATAATAATGGAGGTCACGATAATGGCAACATTTTTGATGATTTTTGTGGTGGTTTGTGTGCTCCTATTGGTGATAGTCACACTGAGTACAGTTTATGTGGTTCGTCAGCAGTCGGTGGCGATTATTGAACGCTTTGGGAAATACCAAAAGGTTGCCAATAGCGGTATTCATATTCGCTTGCCTTTTGGGATTGACTCGATTGCAGCGCGGATTCAGTTGCGCTTGTTGCAAAGCGATATTGTGGTTGAGACTAAGACCAAGGACAATGTGTTCGTTATGATGAATGTGGCGACCCAGTACCGTGTCAATGAGCAGAGCGTGACAGATGCCTACTATAAACTCATGCGTCCAGAATCTCAGATTAAATCTTATATCGAAGATGCTCTTCGCTCTTCTGTTCCCAAATTAACCTTGGATGAATTGTTTGAGAAAAAAGATGAGATTGCCCTTGAAGTTCAACACCAAGTAGCAGAAGAAATGACTACTTATGGCTATATTATCGTGAAAACCTTGATTACTAAGGTCGAACCAGATGCAGAAGTCAAGCAATCCATGAATGAAATCAATGCGGCGCAACGTAAGCGGGTCGCAGCGCAAGAATTAGCGGAAGCCGACAAGATTAAAATCGTCACTGCAGCTGAAGCCGAAGCAGAAAAAGACCGCCTCCATGGTGTGGGGATTGCCCAACAACGTAAGGCGATTGTGGATGGATTGGCAGAGTCTATCACCGAACTCAAGGAAGCCAATGTTGGCATGACAGAAGAACAAATCATGTCCATCCTCTTGACCAACCAGTATTTGGATACCTTGAATACCTTTGCTTCTAAAGGAAACCAGACTATCTTTTTACCAAATACGCCAAATGGTGTTGATGATATCCGTACACAAATCTTGTCAGCCCTCCGTGCTGAGAAGAAATAATAGACTAAAGAGCTTGGCAACAGGCTCTTTTTGCATTGCATTTGTTAAGAAAAGCAAAGAACATTGATATACATTTATACTCAATGAAAATCAAAGAGCAAACTAGGAAGCTAGCCGCAGGCTGTACTTGAGTACGGTAAGGCGAAGCTGACGTGGTTTGAATTTGATTTTTGAAGAGTATTAAATAAAAATTATTGTATGTTGTCCCCCTTAATTTGGAGTGATAAGGGAATAACTAGAAAGATTTGTGAATACAAACTATTTCTGATATACTAAATATACAGTAATAATGAATGATAGGATATGGGATGAAAGAATTTCAATTTGAGAGAAAGCAGCGTTTTTCTTTGAGAAAATATACAATAGGAGCTTGTTCGGTCTTGCTAGGAACGAGTTTATTTTTTGCTGGTATGGGGGCTCAACCCGTACAGGCTACAGAAACGACTTCAACACTAATTTCAAGTCATTACTTGGATGAGCAGGATTTACCTGAAAAGCTGAAATCTGAGTTGCAATGGTTTGAAGAAAATAAGATTGAGGTAAAAGAGGGAAAAGAATACTATTTTGTCTATCGAAAATTGGCTACAAGATTACCAGAAACAGGTCTGTTTTCTAATGATGAGATGTTTATCTTGGGAGCAGGATTATTATTGCTTTCCTTCACTTTAATCAAGAGAAAAAAGGGAGCGTCTTACTTTCTTGTGACAGTCTTTGCTGTTGGTGGCTGGGGAGCATCCATCTCTGCTTTCGAAAATCTGGTAGAATTGCAACCAGCCCTTGTTAAAAGGGTAGAAGGTCAGTTTCTACCAAGTCCTGAAAGAGTTCAAGGATATGAATTTACGGGATATTATTTGGTAAGAGATAGTGCTAGCAAGGAACTTTCTGTTGATAAGGTAGAGTCGCCAGCATTATCTCAAAAGGAGGAAAGTTCAGAATCTCAGTCTAAGAAGATTGTACCACAGACTGCATCTCATTTTAGCTCGACTAAAGATCTTGTGCAATCTCCTCAACCATCTTACGCAGTTGAGCCTGTTTTAAATCCAACTTCTGAAAAAAGTATGAATATTGAGTCTAAAAAAGTACCAGATGAAGGAATGAAAACTGTTATTGAAGACAAGCCAGAACTGGAAGTTAGGATAGGGGAGATAGAGTTTGAAACTCAATTTCAGTCTGACCCAACTCTGGCTAAGGGAGAAAAAAGAATTTCTATAGAAGGTGCCAAGGGACAAGAACGAATCTTAACAGAAGTAAGGGTTGTCGATGGTATTGTTACGCGAAATGAAGTAGGGAGAGAAGTGCTTCGTGAACCAGTTGCTCAGGTGATTTTGGTCGGGGCAAAAGAGAAGGAACCTCAAGAAAATAGTATAAGCCTAGCCCCGGAAGTCCAACCACCTCTTCCGTCTTATGAGGGCGGTGTTTCCGGCGAATCCTTGGTGGAACCGTCCCTTCCATCTTATGAAGGCGGTGTTTCCGGTGAGTCCTTGGTAGAACCAGCGCTTCCGTCTTATGAAGGCGGTGTTTCCGGTGAGCCTTCGGTAGAGTCGTCTCTTCCGTCTTATGAAGGCGGTGTTTCCGGTGAATCCTTGGTGGAGCCGTCCCTTCCATCTTATGAAGGTGGTGTTTCTGGCGAATCCTTGGTGGAACCGTCCCTTCCCTCTTATGAAGGTGGTGTTTCCGGCGATCCTTCGGTAGAGCCATCTCTTCCGTCTTATGAAGGTGGCGTTTCCGGTGAGCCTGAGATACAGGAGGCTCTCCCAGAGTACAAAGAAGACACTCAACTTCCTCAGACCAAAGTGGAGACCAAAGCTGTTCCTTATGAAACCGTTTATGAAAAGAATGAGAAACTAGACCACGGCGTTACAAGAGTAAAAATTCCGGGTGTTGAGGGACAAGAACAAGTTACTACTACCTATACTAAAGATCAAGCAAGTGGAAATATTTCTGAGAATAAAACTGTCAAAATAGTAGTTAACAAAGTTGATCAAGTTGTAGAAGTTGGAACTAAACCGAGTGTTGAAACTACTGTCCTATCTCATAAAACGATTTACCAAGTGAATCCTGCTTTGGAGTTCAGACGACAGGAAGTAGCGGTTGCAGGGCATGATGGTTCGGTGGAAACTAGGACGACTTATCAACTAGACAAGGCAACAGGTCAGGTGACGGTATCTGATACTACTAGACAAGTAAATCCAGCAGTCGATAAAGTGATTCAAGTTGGTAATGTGGAAAAAGTAATACAACCGATTGCTGTTACTGAGGAGCGAAGAGAGGATTCTTCACTTGCTAAAAATATAGAAAAGGTAGCATCTGAGGGTGAAGTTGGTGAGAATACACTTACCAGAACCTACGCTATCAATGAACAAACTGGTGAATTGGTTAATTCTCAAGAAACGAGTCAAATAACAAAACTAATGAAACCGAGAGTTGTTTTAGTTGGTAGTCAGGAGGATAAACCACACTTACTTCCGGCTAATAGTGAGAGAGAAGATGCTGTGGATGTGTCTGCTCTGACCACAAGCGTGAGATCAGTAGATTTCTTACATGACAGTAAACTAAAAGCACAGTTAGAGCCTACCTATGATCCTCGAGATATTATAACAAAGAGAATTGCGCTCAGAAAAACACACCCAAATATCACTGACCAAGAAGTCAAAGATATGTTGCGCACAGAGTATCTTCAAAAACTGTCAATTCAAGAAAGCTTTGATCAGACGAAGACGCAAGCTGAGTCAAGTTTCAAAAAGATAGCCTCGCATACATTGGGAATTATAGGAGATACCCCTGAAAATCGTAGCAAGGTCAAACAAGAGCTTGAGCAATACAAAGAGCAGATTTTGTTGGGACTGTCTTATATCAATCGTTTTTATAATATTCAATTTGGGGACACGAATATTCGTGATATTCTGGCCTTTAATCCAAGCTCATTTGGCAATAAGACAATGACCGCCTTGGATAGTTTGAAAAAATTAGGATCCATGTCTTATGAAGAGATGAAATTGATCAATAGTCCTCAAACATTTACAAAGTATTTATCTACTATTACAGGTAAGGCTAGTTTGAAGGAATTTTTAGACAGCAATCGCCAACTCTTTACGTCAGATGATGCGGATACCTGGCTTAAAAAATCTAGCCAAGCTATGATTGTTGAAAAACCATCTAAGGAAAATCCTTCAGCGCATGTCGGGTTGTATAGCAAGTTGACAGCTGGGGAAAAGGATCCTCGTAAACAAGAGGCTAATATGGCTGCTATTTTGGGACTTTTAAATGTGAAAGAACCAAATGTTTACGTGATTAGTAATATGGCGACAATTACCTATGGTAATATTGGTTCCTATATAGATACTTCTCTTGCCCAGTCTAATCCAACTAAGTATCAGGCTGAGCTTGCTAGAGTCAAGTCTTTAATTGAGAAAGCGGCTGTACAACAAGCCAACTATGTTGATACTCTTTATCGTATAACAAAACCAGAAAATCGTGATAAGTTGCTGACAAATCGTTTGATTATTGATACGATGAAGAAATATACAAGTAATCCGAATGCCCAGATTGATAGCACTTGGTCACCAGCTACTGGTAATGGAGCTGATAAGGGAGTCGACCAATTTATGACTCCTATGAATTACTATTCTCCAGTAAGTAAGGTGGGAGCTGAGGCAAATGGATTAGGTGTCCGTTACTTTATAGATAGAGTTCTGGATGATAGAGGTTCAGCTACTTATTCTCATGAAATGACGCACTTACTAGATAGAACGGTCTTGTTTAATAATCACGGTCGTCGAGATGGTACAGGAGCAGAGTTTTATGCGCGTGGTATTTTTGAAAACTCCTATAATCCAGAAAAGGATACTTATTTCAATCTCAACTTTGTATATGATGAGAGTGATAAGAATGGATTTTACAATAGAACACCTGATCGATTTAAAATAGCAGAAGATTTGAAATCTTATATGAAGGGAAGTTTCGATGTCCTTTATACTCTAGATTACCTAGAAGCTGAAGCAAGTAAAGGCTTATCTGCAGAAGACAAGATGAGTTATTTCAAAAAAATAACGCCAATCACTTCAACAGGTCCTAGAACTTGGGTAGATTACCGTAATCCAGCAGTTAAACCAACTCATAAGAGTGAGGAGATTCAAGCTCTGACCTTAGAAGATGCCAAAAAATTGACAGATATTGATAGTTTGATTGACAATCATATCCTGGTCAATCGTTATATCATTGCTGGTTTTTCAGATAAAGGAAAAATTACAGCAAATGGTTACTATACTGTTGACATGTTTGATACCATTTATGGTGTTAGTCAAAATGACTCTGGTATTAGTGGGGATATCACCTTTAGAAAACAAGCCTTTGAATTGATGGCTACTTTGGGTTATTATGAAGGATTTGTTCCTTATGTTTCAAATCAATACAAACAAGCAGCAGAGGATGAAAACAAGCCTTTGTCTGATACTTACATTTTTAATAAAGTTTTGAATGGTAAGAGTTATGCTGAGTTCAAAAAAGCACAAATCAAGGAAAGGGTAGCTAAGATTGATCAATTGAAAGCTTTGACAATTCAATATGAAGGTCAGCAAATACGTCTGACAAGTCAGAAGTTAAGTGAATTGATGCAGAAAGCTGTTAAAGAAGAACTTGCTCAAATAACAGCAGGCAATACAACTGCTCGCACCTATAGCTTTATCGAAACACCCGTTCAAAAACTGAAAAAAGCGATTTATAAAGCTTATCTCAAAGATTCAGATGACTTTAGACAATCGATTTACAATAGCTAAGACAAAAGGAACATCTCTCTGGAATGAACATTCAGAGGGGTGTTTTTTGGTCTCTTTTGAGGTTTGTATTGTTTATTGCAAATTACAGTTTGCTTGAATATGGAATGATTTTCAGACTTTTCCACAAATTATAGTATCTTTTCCGAGGATTTAGGGAGTGATGGAGGAAATCTTGAAAGCGCTTTTGTTTTGTGCTATAGTCAAGTATATCGATTCGTTTAAAGAGGAATGTTTGTATGAGAAGAGAAGAAGTTTTACGAAATCACTGGTTTTTTAGCCAAGAGGTAGGGAAAGAAGAGGCCTTGGCACCGGATTTTCATAGGGAAAATTGGCAGGCTATTCAAGTGCCACATGACTGGAGTATTTACAATGATTTTGATCACTATTCGCCAGCGCAAAATGAGGGTGGTCAGTTAAATGGGGGTCAGGCTTGGTACCGGACGCAGTTTTACTTGGAAGAAGATGCCAGTCTTGTATCGGTGCGTTTGTTGTTTGATGGAGTTTACATGAATGCCCAAGTCTATATCAACGGGCAAGTGCTGGGCTATTATCCCAATGGCTATACACCCTTTTCTTATGATATCACCCCCTATCTAAGAAACGATGGGACAGCCAACCAGCTTGCGGTTTTTGTGGAAAATCAGCAACCTAGCAGTCGTTGGTACTCTGGTAGCGGTATTTACCGAGAAGTAAAATTATTGATTAGAGATTCGGTGCATCTGGATTTATATGGGATTAAGATAGAAAGTCCCAAGCTAAAGGAACAAAGAGATGGATGGGTGGAGACTCAGCTTACAAGTAAGGTTTCAAATGATGGACCTCAGTCCGTGTCGGTGTATTTGGAGCAGAGTATCTGGTATGATGGACAACAGCTGTCAGACTGGCAGGCGACAGATTCTGTAATGATTGGTTCTGGGGAAAAATATTCTTTCCAACAAGCCATATCAATTTTTCAACCCTTGCTTTGGGATATTGACCATCCCTACCTTTACCAATTGAAGACTCGCCTTTACAAAAATGGCATTTTGGTTGATGAAGAAGAGGAGAACTTTGGTTACCGTTATATGGATTGGCAAGCGGATAAGGGCTTCTTTCTAAATGGTAGCTGGTTGAAGATTCATGGGGTTTGTTTGCACCATGACTACGGAGCGCTGGGATCTGTGGAAAACAGGTCAGCTGCTGAGAGACGCTTGCGCCAGATGAAGGAAATGGGTGTCAATGCAATCCGAATCACCCATAATCCAGCTAGTAGTATTTTGCTGGATGTGGCTGCCAAAATGGGGCTACTCATCCAAGAAGAAGCCTTTGATACCTGGTATGGAGGCAAGAAAGAATATGATTATGGTCGCTTTTTTGAGGAAGAAGCGACTCATCCAGAAGCGAAAGCAGGCGATTTCTGGTCAGATTACGATTTGCGCACCATGATTGAACGTGGTAAGAACAATCCAGCGATTTTTATGTGGTCCTTGGGAAATGAAGTCAGCGAAGCAAATGGCGATGCCCATTCATTGAAGACGATCAAACGCTTGCTAGAAAGGGTTAAGGAAGTCGATGATAGCCGTTTTGTGACCATGGGAATGGATCAGTTCCGCTTCGGAGATGGTTCTGGAGGTCATGAAAAGATTGCTGATTTGCTGGATGTGGTGGGCTTAAATTACTCGGAAGATAATATTGACGCGATTCGCAAAAGACATCCCAAGTGGCGACTTTATGGGTCTGAAACCTCATCGGCTACAAGGACGCGTGATAGCTATTTTCGCCCAGATAAGGAATGGGTTGGTGATAATCGCCGCGTGAGGAATTTTGAACAGTCAGACTATGGCAATGATCGGGTTCCTTGGGGGAAGACAGCGACAGCTTCTTGGATAGCAGATAGAAATCGGCTAGACTATGCGGGTCAGTTTATCTGGACAGGAGTGGACTATATCGGTGAGCCCACTCCTTGGCACAACCAAAATGACACACCTGTCAAGAGTTCCTATTTTGGGATTGTGGATACGGCAGGGATTCCTAAAAATGACTATTATCTCTATCAAAGTCAGTGGTTGGACCTAGATCAGCATCCCATGGTTCATATCTTACCCCACTGGAATTGGGAAATCCACAAGAGTTATCAACAAGTTGTGGATAAGTGTGGGGATATCCCTGTTCGAGTGTATTCAAATGCTGGTTCAGTAGAGCTATTTCTCAATGGAAAATCCCAAGGCAGAAAGAATTTTCAGGAAAAATGGACTTCAGATGGTAGAAAATACCAAGAGGGAGCAAGTTCTGAACAACTTTATCTCGAATGGCGTTTGGCTTATCAACCAGGAGAATTGCATGCTGTAGCCTATGATTATCAAGGTCAGCTTGTGGCAGAAGATAGGGTGGTGACTGCAGGTAAGCCAGCCAAAATCGGGCTACATGCCGAGAAAACAAAACTGGAGCCAGATGGGCAAGACCTCCTTTATCTCTATTTTGATGTATTGGACAAGGATGGAAATTGGGTACCGAGTGCTTCCAATCAGCTTCATTTTAAAATTGAAGGCCCTGCTCGTATTGTAGGTGTGGATAATGGTAGGCAGGCTAGTCGTGAACGTTACCAGGCTCAGAAAAATGGTCGGTTTAAGCGGCAAGCCTTTCATGGCAGAGGTGTCCTTTTGGTTCAGAGTTTAGATCAGGCAGGTCACGTAAGAGTAAAAGCCAGTGCCAGAGGGCTAGAGCCAGCAAGTTTTGATATCTTAGTGGGAGAGGCTTTGGCTACCCAACCAGTGAGAAATAAGCGCTTATTTGAGATTCGAGTGGACAAGCAGGCCGGATTACAAGAAGGAGATTCCCCAGCTATTGGACTTTATCCACAAATTGTGGATAACCCTGTGAACAAGGTGGGGAATAGTGAAGTGATTTGGGAGACGAGTGGTAGTGCCCACGCCATTATCAAGCAGGGAGTGCTTTATTGCTTGTCTGTAGGGGACTTGGCTATTCGCGCCTTTTATCAAGGGAAGGCCTATCAAACTCATTTTCAGGTGGCAGAAAATACCTCACTAGGGCAGGCAGTTTCTGTACGATCACTTCGCTTGTATACAGCTAAGGGAACTTATCCACAGCTGCCATCTTCAGTTTTGGTGGACTATGAGTTCGGTGGTGCAAAACGAGTCAAGGTTGTTTGGGAGGCAATCTCCGAAGAAGATATAGCAAGCTTTCATAAATTTACGGTATCTGGTCATCTTGAGGGGCTGGATATAAAGGCTTCTGCTCAGGTTTGTGTCCAAGGGATTTGCGCTATTGAGCCTGAAAAGGTTTGGACGCTTGTCAAGGAAGTCCCACATTTACCAGATCGAGTCAAGCTAGTCTTATCAGATGGCAGAAGAGATACGGCCAAGGTGACTTGGGATGAACTCGAACCTCAAGTCTATGCTCAGGTAGGAGAAAGTGTGCTCACAGGACAAGTAGCGGGCTGTGAGTTGCCAGCAACAGTCACCATTCATGTGACAGATGTCAGTGTAGATGGGGAAGTTATTTCCGATCAGTGGACAGGATCCAACCTGCCTCTGGTCTTTGCTTCCCATTCAGAGCCGAATCACCCAGCCTCATATCTCAATGACAAGGTTATTGCTCGGAAGAAATCGACAGCCAATACTTGGATTACCAAGTCAGAGCAGGCCAGCGTGGGTATTCTGTTTGGAGATGCAGGGATTTTAAAACCGCGATTTGTGGATAACCTGACCTTGTATTATGTTGAAAATCAAGAATATGTGGCCGTTGAGCCGACCTTTATCGATTATTATGTAGGGAATGAGCCTGCCTTGCCTCGGACTCCCAACCATTTGGACAAGGATTCTCTACTCAAACAAGAGGAGAATTGGCGCCCTGTATCAGGCATCCGAAAAGTGTCAAGTGACAAGGATGAAGAGCTTCGTTTTGAATTTGATAAGGTGAAGACTTACGCCCTTCGTCTTCGATTTGAAAGTTTGACTAGTCCCCTAGCCTTAACCGAATTGCAAGTATATGCCAAAAAAGTAAAGAAAAGTGTAGATAGGAAGTAGTATGGTAAGAGAAATAAAACCGCATGGGCCCTTGCCTAGTCAGGCCCAGCTAGCTTATTTAGAGGATGAACTAGCAGCCTTTATCCATTTTGGGCCTAATACCTTTTATGACCAGGAATGGGGGACAGGTCAGGAGGAACCTGAACGCTTTAATCCGACCAGGTTAGATGCGCGTGAGTGGGTTCGCGTGCTCAAGGAAACGGGCTTTAAAAAGTTGATTTTGGTGATCAAGCACCACGACGGCTTTGTCCTCTATCCGACAGCTCACACAGATTATTCGGTCAAGGCCAGTCCTTGGAGGAATGGAGAGGGAGACTTGCTCCTTGAGGTGTCCCAAGCTGCCACAGAGTTTGATATGGATATGGGGATCTACCTATCACCGTGGGATGCCCATAGTCCCCTCTATCATGTGGACCGAGAAGCGGACTATAATGCCTATTATCTGGCTCAGCTGAAGGAAATCTTATCAAATCCTGCCTATGGCAATGGAGGGAAATTTGCTGAGATCTGGATGGATGGTGCCAGAGGAGAAGGCGCTCAAAAGGTTAATTATGAATTTGAGAAATGGTTTGAAACCATTCGTAATCTGCAGGGCGATTGCTTGATCTTTTCAACAGAAGGCACCAGCGTTCGCTGGATTGGCAACGAACGAGGGTATGCAGGTGATCCCCTGTGGCAAAAGGTGAATCCTGACAAACTAGGAACAGAAGCAGAGCTGGACTATCTTCAGCATGGGGATCCCTCGGGCACGATTTTTTCAATCGGTGAGGCAGATGTCTCCATTCGGCCGGGCTGGTTCTACCATGAAGATCAGGATCCTAAGTCACTTGAGGAGTTGGTCGAAATCTACTTTCACTCGGTGGGGAGGGGAACTCCACTCTTGCTCAATATTCCGCCGAATCAAGATGGGCTATTTGATGCAAAGGATATTGAACGACTTTATGAATTTGTCGTTTATCGCAATGAGCTCTATAAAGAAGATTTGGCTCTGGGAGCCAAGGTATCTGGTCCTGCTCTTTCCGCAGACTTTGCCTGTCACCATTTGACAGATGGCCTTAAGACCAGCTCTTGGGCAAGCGATGTAGACTTGCCCATCCAGCTAGAACTAGACTTAGGGTCACCTAAAACTTTCGATGTGCTTGAGTTAAGAGAAGATTTGAAGCTAGGGCAACGAATCGCTGCTTTTCATGTGCAAGTAGAGGTGGACGGCGTCTGGCAGGAATTTGGAACGGGGTTCACAGTTGGTCATAAGCGCCTCTTGCGAGGGCCACTGGTAGAGGCACAGAAGTTGCGCGTGATGATCACGGAGGCACAGGATTTGCCTGTATTGACCAAGATTTCACTCTATAAAACTCCTAGCTTAGCAAAAAAAGAAGTTGTTCAGGAACTAGCATTTGCAGAAAAAAGTCTAGCTGTAGCAAAGGGGGAGACTCTTCATTTTAGGATTGAACGTAGTGAAAGTAGTACTCCTCTGGAAGCTAAGATTTCGATTCAACCGGGGACAGGTGTCCATGGTGTTGCCTATCAGGACGAGATTCAAGTCCTTCAATTCCAAGCTGGGGAATGCAAAAAAGATTTGCATCTACCAACCATGTATTTTGCTGCCGACAAGACCTTGGATTTTTATCTGAATCTGACTGTTGATGGACAGTTGGTTGATCAAGCTCATATTTTAGTTGAAACGAGATAAAATATCTTAACAATTCATTTCCTTTTCGAATAAATAGATAGAACCATCGAATCTAGCAAAATTAGATTTAAAACTATGGTATAATAGAAGGAGGAAATGGATGACTTTAAGACATCCGGGCATCAGCCCGACCAATGATTTGGTAGCTAAGAAAATCTTTAGCAATCCAGAAATCACTTGTCAATTTATCCGCGATATGCTGGAATTACCAGCCAAAAATGTGACCATTTTGGAGGGAAGCAATATTCATGTCTTACCTTCCATACCTTACTCGGCGCAGGATTTCTATACCAGTATAGATGTTTTGGCGGAGTTGGACAATGGGACACAAGTAATTATTGAGATTCAGGTGCATCATCAGAATTTTTTCATCAATCGCCTGTGGGCTTACCTTTGCAGTCAGGTCAATCAAAACCTTGAAAAAGTTCGCCAACAAGAAGGCAATACTCACCAGAGTTATAAACATATCGCACCAGTATACGCTATCGCAATCGTGGATAGCAACTACTTTCAAGATGATTTAGCCTTTCACAGTTTTAGTATGCGAGAGGATACGACAGGTGAGGTCTTAACCATCACAAACAATGGACAAGAAAACCATCTGGTTAAGATGGCATTCTTGGAATTAAAAAAATACAGAGAAACCAGCAAAGATGAGGTTCGCAAG
>ERZ1674235.57-NODE-57-length-20567-cov-4.300361_pt1 | contig 20567 bp, 17 predicted proteins | sample MGYA00581203_ERZ1674235 | MGnify/ENA primary metagenome ERZ1674235 (study PRJEB41354, sample SAMEA4873307) | human saliva metagenome | biome: human-associated habitat [ENVO:00009003]; feature: mouth environment [ENVO:08000002]; material: saliva material... | reverse complement strand
TTTAAAAGCAATGTTTGAAAATTTAAGTGATCGTCTTGAACGCTCCTTTAAGATTCTCAAGGGAGAGGGAAAGATAACAGAGATAAATGTAGCAGAAACCCTGAAGGACGTGCGCAGAGCGCTTCTTGATGCCGATGTTAACTATAAAGTTGCAAAAACCTTTACTGATACCGTAAAGCAAAAGGCATTAGGTATGAACGTACTCACAGCTGTTAAGCCTGGACAACTCATGGTTAAGATTGTACATGATGAGTTGGCTGAGTTGATGGGTGGTGAGGCTGTCGGTCTGAATTTATCAGGTCGTCCTTCTATCATTCTTATGAGTGGTTTGCAAGGTTCTGGTAAGACAACATTCTCTGGTAAACTGGCAAACATGCTCAAGACAAAGGAGCATAAGAATCCTTTGTTGGTTGCTTGTGACGTCTATCGTCCTGCAGCTATCGACCAGTTGAAGGTTGTTGGTGAACAGGTAGGTGTAGCTGTCTATAGCGAGCCTGAGAACAAGAATGTGAATGAGATTGCTGATCACGCACTTGCTGAGGCAAAGGCAAAAGGTCACGATGTTGTCATCATTGATACAGCTGGTCGTTTGGCGGTTGATGAAGAGATGATGAACGAGATTGAGAGTCTCAAGAATCATGTTCATCCTGATGAGACACTGTTTGTTGTTGACTCAATGACAGGTCAGGACGCAGTGAATACAGCCAAAGAGTTCAATGATCGTTTGGATTTCAATGGTGTTGTTCTCACAAAGCTTGATGGTGATACACGTGGTGGTGCGGCATTGTCAATCCGTACAGTCGTTACAAAGCCTATTAAGTTCATTGGTACGGGCGAGAAGATGGAGGCTATTGATGTGTTCCATCCGGGTCGTATGGCAGACCGTATCTTGGGTATGGGTGACGTTGTTTCGCTTGTAGAGCGTGCACAGGAGCAGTTCGACGAGGAAGAAGCAAAGCGTCTGCAGAAGAAGATTCAGAAGAACCAGTTTGATTTCAACGATTTTTATAATCAGATACAGCAAATCAAGAAGATGGGTAACTTAAAGGACCTCGCTTCTATGATTCCTGGAGTAGGCAAGGCTATCCGTGATGTCGATATTGATGATAATGCTTTCAAGGGTATTGAGGCAATTATCCAGAGTATGACACCGAAGGAACGCACGAATCCAGAACTGCTCAACAACTCTCGTCGTCAGCGTATTGCTAAGGGCTCTGGTACCAATATACAAGAGGTGAACCGACTCATTAAGCAGTTTGACCAGACTCGTAAGATGATGAAGATGGTTACTGGCTCGAAGATGGCTGGTATGATGAGCAAGATGAAGGGTATGCCGGGAATGCCAAATATGCCGAAGATGTAAAAGACACATATTCATCAAATAATATCATTACTATGGAATATCAGTTAATAGACGGAAAGGCAACAGCAACTGCGATAAAGCAGGAGATTGCCGAAGAAGTGAAGGCGATTGTTGTCGCAGGTGGTAAACAACCTCATCTGGCTGCCGTTTTGGTGGGACATGATGGCGGAAGTGAAACCTATGTTAAGAATAAGGTAATTGCTTGTGAGCAATGTGGATTCAAGTCTACGCTCATTCGTTTTGAGGCTGATGTGACAGAAGAAGAGCTTTTGGCTTGTGTGGATAAGCTGAATAAGGATGAAGACGTTGATGGCTTCATTGTTCAGCTTCCTTTGCCAAAGCATATCGATGAGCAGAAGATTATTATGGCTGTTGACTATCGCAAGGACGTGGATGGTTTCCATCCTATCAATGTAGGTCGTATGGCTATTGGTCTACCTTGCTTTATCTCGGCTACTCCATTGGGTATCCTCACCTTGTTGCAGCATTATCATATAGAGACTTCTGGTAAGAAGTGTGTCATCTTAGGGCGTAGCAATATTGTTGGTAAACCTATGGCACAGTTGATGATGCAAAAACAGTATGGTGATTCAACTGTAACCGTGTGCCATTCTCGTTCAAAGGATTTGAAGAAAGACTGTCAGGAGGCAGATATCATTATCGCAGCTATTGGCAGACCTGAATTTGTAACAGCTGATATGGTGAAGCCAGGTGCAGTGGTTATTGACGTCGGTACAACACGTGTTGAAGACAAGACACGTAAGAGTGGCTTCAGACTATGTGGTGACGTGAAATTTGATGAGGTTGCTCCTCTCTGCTCTTTCATTACACCTGTTCCGGGTGGTGTTGGTCCTATGACCATCTGTTCACTAATGAAAAATACACTTGCTGCAGGCAAGAAAGAATACTATAAGTAGATGACAGCAGAAGAATATTTCCAACGAGGTAATGAATGCCGACAGAGAGGCGACTGGCAAGAAGCCTTAGCCAATTATATGGAGGCTATCGAGTTGGACCCTAATTCTCCAGCAGTAATCGCAAAAGAGATGTTGGAGAATATTCTCAACTTCTATAACAAGGATGCGTATAATCCTTAAAATACAAAAACTATGAGCAAGATGAAAGGTGCCATTGTAGTAAACACAGATCGATGCAAAGGATGCCAGTTGTGTATCGTTGCATGTCCGAAAGATGTTATTGCATTGGCTCAGAAAAAGGTAAATGTCCACGGCTATCCGTATACAGAGTCTGCACGACCAGATGATTGTATTGGTTGTGCTGCTTGTGCTACGGTTTGTCCTGATGGCTGTATCACAGTCTATCGTAAAAAAGTGGAGGAATAATTATGGCAGAACAAGATGTAAAACTAATGAAGGGCAACGAGGCTATCGCCCATGCAGCTATACGCTGCGGTACCGATGGCTATTTTGGTTACCCTATCACTCCTCAGAGTGAGATAATTGAGACACTTTCAGCCTTAAAGCCTTGGGAGACAACAGGTATGGTTGTTCTTCAGGCTGAGAGCGAGGTGGCTTCTATCAATATGATTTATGGTGGTGCTGGCGCTGGTAAGCGTGTGCTGACAAGTTCCTCATCACCTGGTGTAGCTTTGATGCAGGAGGGTATCAGCTATATGGCTGGTGCAGAACTTCCAGGCGTCTTTGTTAACGTTCAGCGTGGTGGTCCAGGTCTTGGAACTATCCAGCCAAGTCAGAGTGACTACTTCCAAGCAACACGTGGAGGTGGTAATGGCGATTACAATGTGATTGTATTGGCGCCAAATTCTGTACAGGAGATGGCTGATTTTGTTGACTTGGCTTTCGAGTTAGCATTCAAGTATCGCAACCCTGCAATGATTCTTTCTGACGGTGTGATTGGGCAGATGATGGAGAAGGTTGTCCTTCCTCCACAGAAGCCACGTCGTACAGAGGAGGAAATCCGTAAGGAGTGTCCTTGGGCTTCAATGGGTCGTACAGCTGATCGTAATCCTAATATCATTACTTCTTTGGAATTGAAGCCAGAGATAATGGAAGAAAGAAACCTCCACTTACAGGAGAAGTATCGTCAGATTCGTGAGAATGAGGTACGCTTTGAGACCCAGCAGTGCGAAGATGCAGATTATATTATCGTTAGTTTCGGTAGTGCTGCACGTATCGGCGAGAAGGCTGTTGAGTTAGCTCGTGAGGCAGGATTAAAGGTCGGTTTGTTCCGTCCAATCACTTTATGGCCTTTCCCAAGCAAGCAACTTGCAGAGTTGTGCATGGGTAAGAAGGGTGTATTGGTAAGCGAAATCAATGCTGGTCAGATGGTACAAGACGTGCGCTTGGCTATCAACGGAGCTTTACCAGTAGAGCACTTTGGCCGCTTAGGTGGTATCGTTCCTGACCCTGAAGAGATTGTTAAGGCACTCAAGGAAAAGTTAGTAAAGTAAGAAGGGAGGACGTATATTATGGCAAATGATATCATTTCACCTGAGAATCTGGTGTATAAGAAGCCTACTTTGATGAACGATACGACAATGCACTATTGTCCAGGTTGTTCACATGGTGTGGTTCATAAATTAGTTGCAGAAGTAATCGAAGATATGGGAATGAGTGATAAGGCGATTGGTGTATGCCCTGTAGGCTGTGCCGTATTTGCTTATCGCTATCTTGATATCGACTGGCAGGAGGCTCCTCATGGTCGTGCTCCGGCTGTAGCAACGGGTGTTAAGCGCCTTTGGGAAGACCGTTTGGTCTTCACTTATCAGGGCGATGGTGACCTTGCCTGTATTGGTACAGCAGAGACACTCCATGCTTTGAACCGTGGTGAGAACTTTACAATTATCTTTATTAATAATGCCATTTATGGTATGACAGGTGGTCAGATGTCGCCTACAACGCTTATGGGTCAGAAGACTGCAACTTGTCCATACGGTCGTGAGCCAGAATTGCATGGCTATAATCTGAACATTACGGAGTTAGCAAGTCACTTGAAAGGAACCTGCTATGTAACTCGTCAGAGTGTTGACACCGTTGCTTCAATCAATAAAGCAAAGCGTGCTATTCGCAAAGCGTTTGAAGCAAGTATGCAAGGAAAGGGAAGCTCGTTAGTAGAGATTGTTGCAACCTGTAATAGTGGTTGGAAACTTACTCCTGTAAAAGCCAACGAGTGGATGCGTGAGAATATGTTCCCTGAATATGAAAAGGGAGATTTGAAAGACACTACAGGTCTTTAAGTCGTCTCCTATATAAATTAAGGTGTAATATGAAAAAAGAGATAATAATTAGTGGCTTCGGTGGTCAGGGCGTACTCTCTATGGGTAAGATTCTGGCTTATTCGGGACTAATGGAAGATAAGGAGATAACATGGATGCCAGCTTATGGTCCAGAACAGCGTGGTGGTACAGCCAACGTTACTGTCATTGTAAGCGATGAACGTATCTCTTCTCCTATTCTCAGCAAGTATGATGTAGCGATTGTTTTGAACCAGCCTTCATTGGATAAGTTCGAACCAAAGGTTAAGCCAGGCGGTTTACTTATCTATGATGGTTATGGAGTCTTCAATCCACCTACTCGTAAGGACATCACAGTCTATCGCATCAATGCAATGGATAAGGCTGCTGAGATGAAGAATGCAAAGGTGTTTAATATGATAGTTTTAGGTGGTCTGCTTAAGGTTTGTCCTGTAGTCAGCACCGATGGACTCAAGAAGGCGCTCTTCAAGAGTCTGCCAGAACGCCACCATAAACTCATTCCACTGAATATGGAAGCAGTGGAGGAGGGTATGAAGATTATTGCTCAGCAGTAATCGAATCGCACTGCCACTGAGTCCTCTGTGGTAATGATGAAAGTGAACCTGATTTTTTATAACTCTCTAATTTGTTAAAGGGACCTAAGCAGTGATGCTACGGGTCCCTTTTTTCTTTGCTTATAGGTAATAGCATTTCGACGCATTATTGCTTCGCACGTGTGGTGCTATTGCTTCGCACATGTTGTGCTGATGGTAAACACGAATTGTGCTGAGCATTAAGTTGCTTGCAATATAAGATAGAGGGCAGGCTCATTTGCTTTTTATTAAAAAGAGGTGTTCGGTCGTAACAAACAAGCTAATTTATATGATATGTTTTCTTACTTTTATAAAAGGTAACCAAATGTTATCTATTTTAAAGCTGTTCCTTAATGAGAAAGGATATGCAATTTAATCTTTATAGGGCAACAATAACTCTATAAATAGCGCAGAAGAAAGTCCCTACAAGGCGCCGTTTTGCTTTATATCCTTATATATTATTGTATTATTAAGTCGAAAAAAACATAAACATTGTTCTTTATTTCCTTCTTTGTGGTTGCTTTTGCTCATAATATAGGGTGCTGTGCAGATTTTTCTTCTAAAAAATTTGGTTGTTTCATTATTTTTTTATTACTTTGCACCGAGATTAAAACATTGACATTATAGATTTTACAAATATTAATTAATTCAGAGAAAACAATGAAAAAGTTAGTTTTAATGTTGGCTGCTGCTTCTATGGCAGCATCTGTTTCTGCTCAGACTGTAGCAGAGAGCAAGACATTTGATAACATCTACGTTGGTATTAACGGTGGTGTTGCAACAAAGACAACTGGTCACAAGTGGTTGAGCGACCTCGATCCAAACGCTGGTATCCGTATCGGTCGTTACTTCACTCCAGTATTCGGTCTTGCTATTGAGGGTAACGCATACTTCTCAAACAAGCCTTGGGGTTCTACAGGTACAGTAGTTCGCGCTACTAACGCAAGCTTGCTCGGTACTGTAAACCTTAGCAACTGGTTCGGTGGTTATAAGGGTGAGCCACGTACATTCGAGGTTAGCGCACTCTATGGTCTTGGTTGGATGCACGTATTCTCTAACAACAAGTTCTTAAAGGCTGCTACATCAGAGAATCGTAACCGTATGACTTCTAAGGCTGCTCTTGACTTCGCTTTCAACTTCGGTTCAGCAAAGCAGTTCCAGTTCTATGTAGAGCCTTCTATCAACTTCGCATTCTTGGGCCAGTCTAACTCACACAACGTATCTGCTAGTGCAGCAGGTCCTGTCTTCACAGAGGTTCACGCAGACTATGGTTACAAGGCAACAGGTCAGGCAGGTCAGCCAGCTTACAACATCAACAACTCATTCGTTCAGTTGAATGCTGGTCTCGTTTACAAGTTTGCTAATTCTAACGGTACACACAACTTCACAATCGTTACTCCACGTGACCAGGCTGAGATCGATGCTTTGAACGCTCAGATCAACGAGCTCCGTAACCGTAAGCCAGAGGTTATCACTAAGGAGGTTGTTAAGCAAGTTGTTAAGGAAGTTCCTTCTGTTAAGGAGTTCACAGTATCTGACCTCGTATTCGTAACATTCGCTCAGGGTAAGTCTGCTCTTACAAAGGACGCTAAGGCTGCTCTTAACAACGTTAAGCAGGGTGTTCACGTTCAGGTTGTTGGTACAGCTTCTCCAGAGGGTTCTAAGGAACTTAACGATCGTCTCTCACAGGCTCGTGCTGACGTAGTTGCTAACTACCTCAAGGGTCGTGGTGTTATCGTTGACGAGGCAACTGGTAAGGGTGTACAGGGTGTAACTTCTAACCGTCTTGCTGTTGTTTACGTAAAGTAATCTAACCGAATAGGTTAAGAAGGATTATCCTTCGAACGATAAATATTGGGGATGCATCTTTTAGGTGCATCCTCTTTTGTTTTGTTTATATGTGTAGTTTTTCTTAATAAGTATGACATTTTAGTTTTCCTTGCAAATAATAGAATAATCTTACTGATTCTCCGTTATATAAAATAAGCAAAGTGGTATAACTGCTTGTAATAACTTGTTAGTGTAAAAAGGGTTATATGGAAAAGTTATCAAAGATAGGTAGATATGAGTTTCTGGCGGAGCCGTTTCATTGCGACTTCTCCAATCATTTGTTTATGGGGCATTTAGGCAATCATATGTTGAATGCTGCCGATTTTCATAGCAACGACCGCGGTTATGGTATGAACTATCTCAATACAGTTAATAAGACATGGGTGTTGAGCCGCTTGGCTATTGAGATGGAAGAAATGCCGAAGGCATATGATAAGTTCTTTGTAGAGACTTGGGTCGATAGTGCTTTGAAATCCTTTACAAGCCGTAACTTTAAGGTTATTGGTGAGACAGGGCATGTTTATGGCTATGGTAAGAGTGTCTGGGCAATGATAGACCTTGACACACGTCAGCCTGCAGACATTCTTGCTGTTCGCGGTGGTTTGATAACCGAGTATATAGAAACAGAATATTCTTGTCCAATAGAGAAGTCATCACGTGTGAAGATGTCTGCTGATGCCACTCCTGTTCGTTCAATAGACACTTATTATAATGATGTTGATATCAATGGACATATTAACTCAGTCAAATATATTGAGCATATGTTAGACTTGTGGGACGTGGCTTGGTATAAGCAACATCGTATCAAACGTTTTGAGATAGCTTATGTTGCTGAATCACATCAAGGTGATAAACTTCACTTCTATCGGGAGCAGCGAGGAACGGAGACCGACTTCAATGTAAGAATAACAAAGAGTAATGTGGAAAGAGAAGAGACGGAAGTGTGTCGTTGTAGGGTACAATTTGTTTAACTCGTATTGGTCGTTAGGAAACAATACCCACAGTATAGAATTACACGTGTTGTAATCTAATAAAATTTGGCTTTAAGAGTTGCTGTCACTCGTGTCACTTATTATAGATGTATAATTACTTGTTTTATAATAAGTTATCTCTATATGTTAAAATGACAGCAAACGTAATTTAAAATAAACTTGTTAGAAGTGTAGTGTTTCTGTTCTTGTTATAAGTTTGATCAGTTCAAACTTTAATGAGTTGATGAATATTTTAATAATCATGATATCTGTCTTTGAAAGAATAAAATTAGTTTAGGGTAGAAGTAAGAAACTTCCATCCATAAGGATTTCCTCTTCCAAAACCATTTCTCGCATTACTTGTTGTACAAGATCCCAGTCGTCATTTAACTGTCGAATCTCTGTTATAGGGTGCTTTTGGCCATCTGCTAAGAAAGTTAGTAGCTGTTCTCTGATAAGCTCTTTCTCATCCGTATCATCCTCTTGGGTATGTGAAAGGCAGACATCACATTGCTCACAGTCTTTTGACTTCGTTTCCCCGAAGTAAGATAGTAGTTGTCTACTGCGACATACTCGTTCATTCTGTGCATAATTAATAACAGAATTGATACGCTTTATGAATTGCTCCTTTCTGTCCTCATACACACTCTTGTTAAGGATAACGTCAACACCATCAACACGGTCTTGTGTGTAGCTGATTAGTGGTGTGTTCTTACGTGGAATGAAGTTGATAATACGTTTCTTGCTTAGATTAACCAATACCATATAGGTTTGGTTTCTGTCGAGTCCAGCTTCTTGTGCAATATAGCTTTCATCAATATATCCACTGTCAGAAAATAAACCGCCATAGTTACGGAGTAGGGCAGTGACGACATCATTCTCCTTGTCAGTAAGTGAGTCCAGTCGGTAGAGGTCATCTCTATTCAACAGGAAACGAACACGTGCCTTAGTGTCTGGGTTCTGCTCATAATCAATATAGCCAGCTCGTTGAAGAATTGTTAGCGCAGCATTTACACGTATTGGAAAATGTTTAAAGGTGTTGCAGAACTTGTCAATAGGAAACTCAAAGATACATCCATAGCCACTTCCAACACCTATCTGATAGAAGTAGGCTAAGTGTTCGTATACTGTCTGGATATAGTCTTTAGGAGGGAAGGTATCTTCAATGCGTTTTTGCAACGTACGGTTGTCGTGCCCATTATAAAGGAGTACAGCATATGCTTTATTGCCATCACGTCCCGCACGTCCCGCCTCTTGGAAGTAAGCCTCCAAGGAACTTGGACTATCGATATGAATAACCACACGTACGTTAGGTTTGTCGATACCCATACCAAAAGCATTTGTAGCAACCATAACGCGTATCTTATCATTCTGCCAGTCGTTCTGCCGTTGGTCTTTAACGCCGGGTTCTAAGCCTGCATGATACCATGTAGCCGAGATTCCATGTTCTGTGAGCATTTGTGCAATCTCCTTCGTGCGTTTTCTACTACGGCAGTAGACGATAGCCGTCTTAGGTATAGATTGCAGGATATGTACCATCTCTGCCTCTTTGTCTTCAGTCTGGCGTACGACATAAGCTAAGTTCTTACGTTCAAAGCTCATTCGGAAGACATTCTTCTCTTTAAAACCTAAACGGTCTTGGATATCATCAACAACTTCTGGTGTGGCAGTTGCTGTTAAAGCGAGGATAGGTGCATTGGGAACTAACTTTCGAATGTCTGCAATCTGCAGGTAAGAAGGTCGAAAGTCGTATCCCCATTGGCTGATACAGTGGGCTTCATCAACAGTGATGAAACTCACTTTTATATGTCTTAATTTAGCCTGAAAGATGTCAGAACCTATACGCTCAGGAGAAATATAAAGTAGTTTTATCCCTCCAAAGGTACAGTTCTCTAAAGTAGTAATGATGTCATCATGGCGCATACCTGAATAAATCGCAGCAGCCGTGATCCCTTGATGACGAAGATGGTCAACCTGATCCTTCATTAATGCAATAAGAGGAGTAATGACTAAGCATACTCCCTCTTGGGCTAATGCTGGCACTTGGAAGGTGAGAGACTTTCCTCCTCCTGTTGGCATTAGTCCTAAGGTATCCTTTCCTGAACCGATACTTTCGATAATATCTTTCTGTATACCGCGAAAGTCAGGATAGTCCCAATATTGATGAAGAATGTCAAGGTAGGACATTTGACTTTGAACTTTGATGTTTGAACTTTGAACTTTAGGGGCTTGAAGGAAGCCTATTCGTTCGAATAATACTAATAAAATTCAATCAACCATCAAGACTCTTCAGTTGGTCTAATATCCTCTATCTGTAATTGTACTGCTCCACGCTTAAAGACATTATCCTCAATGGTGTATGCTATGTCAAATGAGCGTTTCGACTTGATATAGCGGGCAGAGGCACTCTGTCCAAAGGCTATACCATTCATTACGTTATTGGATTTAGAATCGACCAGTTCTAACTTGATATGCTCTTGCTCACGTCCAACAACCTTGCTGGTTCCGAAATCGTAGACATCTAACGTACAGAAGAGAGGCTTTGGGTTTCCAGGACCAAATGGTGCGAAGCGTTTCAAATCAGTATGCAGTTTCTTTGTGATATCCTTAAAGTCAATAACAGCATCAATGTCCAAGATCGCTTCGCGTTGTTCTGGTTCAATATGCTCTTCCACATATGCTTGGAATCGTTTACGAAACTCCTTTACATCTGCCCACTTCATGGTTAGCCCAGCAGCATAAGTGTGTCCACCGAAGTTTAATAAGAGGTCACGACAGCTCTTAATAGCTGCATATACGTCAAATCCCGCTACACTACGTGCAGAGCCTGTTGCAAGGTTCTCGTCACGTGTCAAGACTACTGTCGGACGGAAATAGATTTCTGTCAGACGAGAGGCAACGATTCCTATGACACCTTTTTTCCAATGCTCATCATAGAGAACAATGCTCGACTGATGCTTCTGACTTTCCAAGCGAGCCACAATCTGGTTAGCTTCTTCTGTCATCTGACGATCTACATCCTTTCGCTGTTCGTTGTATTCGTCAATATGCTTTGCTTGATCGAGAGCTAAACTGTATTCTCTTTCAACAAGTAAGTCAACACTCTTCTTACCATTCTCCATACGTCCGCTGGCGTTGATACGTGGTCCAATCTTGAAGATAATATCGCTCATTGACAACTCACGACCATTCAGACCGCAAATATCTACAATAGCTTTCAGTCCAAGGCTTGGATTTTGATTCAACTGCTTTAGTCCGTGGAAGGCAAGAATACGGTTCTCATCCACCACAGGAACCAAATCTGCTGCAATGCTGACAGCACAGAAGTCGAGTAGGGGAACGAGACGAGAGAACGGAATATTATTGTTCTTTGCAAATGCCTGCATGAACTTAAAGCCTACACCGCATCCGCAAAGGTTTTTAAAAGGATAAGAGTCGTCTGGTCGTTTAGGGTTAAGGATTGCCACAGCGGGCGGCATTACCTCGTCAGGAACATGATGGTCACAGATGATGAAGTCTATTCCTTGCTCTTTAGCATAGGTTATCTCTTCAATTGCTTTGATTCCACAATCGAGGATGATGATAAGTTTTACTCCTGTCTCTTTAGCAAAGTCTATTCCTTTCTTACTAACTCCATATCCTTCGTCATAACGATCGGGAATGTAGTAGTCAATATTTGAATAGAACTGACGTAAGAATTTATACACCAACGCTACAGCCGTACAGCCGTCTACGTCATAATCTCCGTAGACAAGAATGCGCTCCTTATGACCCATAGCATCATTGAGTCGATCAACAGCAGCATCCATATCCTTCATTAAGAAAGGATTGATGAGGTCTGCTAATTGTGGGCGGAAGAACCGTTTAGCAGCACTCTCCGTCGTTATACCACGACGAATGAGCAGCGAAGCGAGAATGGGACTAATCCCCAATTTCTCCCCTAAGTCTTTAGCCGCATTGACCTGAGTATCTGCAGGTGGAGTGTAGTTCCATTTAAATTGCATTTTAAATTGTTTTTATTTCTGTCCGTAAAGGTACAAAAAAAATGGCAAATGAGAATGTTATGTGGCGTATTATTTGGTTCTGTTTTTTATGATATTAGCCCCATTAGCCTAATTAGCCCAATTGGTAATAAAACAACAATCCCGCTCCAAATCATTAGAGCGGGATTGTTTATGATTTATATATTGTTGAAATGATGATATCAGAAAGGCTTGTTCTTTATTATCAATTCAACTTGTCTTGTTCTTTTAGAGACCCATCTTCTTGCGGATGTCCTTAGGAATAGCGTTCTTGTTTACCATGTAGTCCATGGTGTTAGCTGCAATAAAGTTCTTGGTCATGTACCAGATACCTTTGTAGTCACCAGTCTCACCCCATGAATTCTTTACCATATAATACTCCTTACCATTCTGGTCTTTTGCAATACCGAAGATAAGCATACCATGATCATCAGTAAGCTCCCAGTTGTCAAAGCGCTCCTGACGCTGCTGCTGTGTAGGAACAACCTCTGGTACGTTTACACCGAGTGAATCGATGATATCCTTCTTCTTTGCAGCAGAAAGACCAAGCCAGTGAGCCATATCACTACCCTTCATGCTTTCAACCTTCTTGCCGTCAACCATGTAAGCCAAACCCTTACGAGTGAAACCAGGCTCGCTAACGTCGCCACCCCATGCTACTGTGTAACCATTCATGACAGCGTTATCAATGATACGCATCATCTCATCCATTGGGAGATTATAAGACAATGGGAAACGCCAGTTGTCCTGTACCTCAACAGCAAACTGTGAGTAGAATGGGTGATGTGTGTAAGAAGTAATAGTTACATAGTCACTCCAGTTCAAACCAAGGCTTGCAGCGAAGCTCTTTGGAGTGTACTGCTTGCCTTCGTAAGTGAACGTCTCTGGACATTTGCCAAGATAAGCATCGAGGATACCCTGCAAGCCCTGCTTCCATTGACCAGAAATCTTGTTTGCCTTGTTGCGTGCAATACCATTTACATATGGCTCTAACAAAGAGAAGAACTCATTGAAGTTGTTCAATGAATCGCCATAGAGTGAGCCTGGGAATGGCATAGCACTTTCTGGACAAATACCATAAGTCTCAAGGGTGTGCAATACATCGTATGCAGAACCACCTTGAGCAAACTGGCAATCACCATGGAAGCGAACAACCTGAATAGCGCGCTCCATATATGTCTTGTTAGCAACGAAACTCTCGCAGAGGTCGTATGTCTTACCAGTCTTCTTCAAAATCTCAGCCTCGAAGTAGCTAAGAGTTGAGTAGTCCCAGCATGTGCCTGAACGGTTCTGGTCCTTAATACTTGTAATTGGAATCTGCTTTACTACAGTAAAAACAGGCTTGTTAGAGGTTGCACCCTCTTTCTTGTCTGCGGCATTAGCACCTATCGCAAGCAAAGCGAGCAATGCTACAACAAAAGTTTTTCTCATAAGTTTTTTCTTATAAATGGGGTTGCCGTTGTGAGTGATACTCTTGCGGCAACCTTGATGTAAATATTAATTATTAAATGTTTTATTACTTTCGGTTTGCTGCAATGAAGTCTTCGACATCTTGTGGATGATAAGGAATAATATCCTTGCCTATGAATCGGCACCCATCCTTGGTGATGAGAAGATCGTCTTCAAGACGGATACCTCCGAAGTCCTTATACTCATCTAACTTATCGAAGTTGAGGAAGTCGGCACAATGTTTCTTTGCACGCCACTCGTCAATCAATGCTGGGATAAAATAGATACCTGGTTCATCAGTAACGACAAAGCCCTCTTCCAAGCGACGACCCATACGTAAGCAGTTAGTACCAAACTGCTCAAGGTTAGGACGTGTCTCTTCGTCGAAGCCAACATTAATTTGATCGAAAGACTCCATATCGTGAACATCCATACCCATCATATGGCCAAGTCCATGAGGCAGGAACATAGCATGTGCACCTGCAGCTACAGCTGCATCAGTGTCACCCTTAGCCAATCCAAGTTCTTTCATACGATCAAAGATGATACGGCAAATGGCAAAGTGAACGTCCATATACTTAACACCTGGCTTAGAAAGCTTTAATGCAGCATCGTGGCACTCCTCTACGACCTTGTAAATCTCCAATTGTTTCTGAGTAAATTTACCACTTACAGGGAATGTACGGGTGTTATCAGAACAGTAGTGGTTGACAGTCTCAGCACCACAGTCACAGAGAGCAAGGCGACCAGCCTCCAATACTGCCATCGAAGGATTGCCATGCATAATCTCACCATGCTGAGAAAAGATGGTTGGGAATGATACCATGGAACCATATGAGTTAGCGATACCGCTAACCTGACCACCAACGAACTGCTCAGTTACACCTGGCTTACCCAATATCATAGCAGTTGTGTGCATCTTGTAGCCAATAACAGCAGCACGCTCCAACTCCTCAATTTCTTCCTGTGTCTTTACAGAACGCATCTTAACAACCGCACGGATAAGTTCCATACTTGCTGACTCTTTCTGTTGATTAGGATGAATACCAAAGAGGTCGAATATTTGAATCTTAATATCAGCACGATAAGGAGGTAGGAAATGAACCTTACGATGCTCTCGCAACGCATTGTTACAAATGGTCTTTAGACCCTTCATGTTGACAGTGTTGGCTACACCAACGGCGTCAGCCATATCTTTTACAGAGTCAACGCTACCGTACCATACAATGTCGTCGATATCAATGTCATCGCCAACAAGTGTTTCTGTGTCATTGTCAATATCAATAACACCAACTAATCCGTCACGTTTCTGACCAAAATAATAGAGGAATGATGAATCCTGACGGAAAGGATAATATCCATTCGCAGGGAAGTTTGCAGGCGACTCATTGTTGCCAAAGAGAATAATAATACCCTCTCCGACAAGCTTCTTAAGCTCTGCACGGCGCTTTACATAGGTTTCTTTGTTAAACATATTTCAATTATTAGTTGGTTTGAATGCAAAGATAGTTATTTTTGTTTGAAAGTTATTAACTTTGCAGTTGTTTTTTAACGAGATTTTATGCAAATAGATAGGAATACGGGTTTAGTGTTAGAAGGAGGAGGGATGCGTGGTGTATTTACCTCTGGTGTTTTGGATGCTTTCATGAAATATAAGCTCTATTTTCATTACATCGTTGCAGTATCTGCAGGAGCATGTAATGGTTTGTCGTATGCCAGTCGTCAACCGCGTCGTGCTCGTATTTCTAATATTGATATGCTTGCCAAGTATGATTACATAGGCTTGCGCCATCTCGTTACGCAGGGATGTATTTTTGATCCAGAATTACTTTATCATCGTTTCCCTTATGAGCTTATTCCTTTTGATTATGAAGCGTATTTCCATAATTGTAGGAATGGGGATATCTTTGAGATGGTGGTAACAAACTGTCAGACTGGTTTTGCAGAATATCTCTCAGAATCGTCAGGTGATACGCATCGTCTTAATGCATTGGCACGTGCTTCTTCAAGTCTTCCTTACGTTAGTAAGATAGTTGAGGTGGATGGTAAGGAGCTATTGGATGGTGGTATTGTCGACTCTATTCCTATACTGCGTTCTATAGAGACTGGACACGAGACAAATGTGGTCATCAGTACGCGTAACAAAGGTTGGAGAGATACTGGACGTGATCATAAACAACCCAAGTTTGTCTATCGCAACTATCCACGTTTGCGTGTTGCATTGAGTCGTAGAATAGAAGCATATAACCGTCAACTCGACTTGGTGGATGAGTTGGAGGAACAAGGTAAGATACTTGTTATTCGTCCAGAAGAACCTATTGTTGTAGGACGAATGGAGAAAGATGTTGATAAGCTTGAGCATCTCTATGAGGAAGGTTTCCGGTTAGGTGAACAATTTGTGAAGGAGCATCTTCCTCATCTCCTCTAAAAATGATGTAAATATCTATTGTACAAAGGAATATGTAGAAGAATAGGGGCTGTCTATAGTTTTGGTAGATAGCTCCCATTTTTATTGTAATTTAGCTGATTCCTTTCTTTGTAACTATAAGCGCATCTTCCATTATATCCTTTTTAATACTCGAAAAGTCACCGATAATACCTTGAAAATTCATTACATAATTTCAAATAAAACATTCATAAATAACGCCAAAAGCATAAACAAATGATGGTTTTGTAACAAACAGAATATCAATTAGTTATAAAATGGTAACGTAAAAGGTGCTTTATTGGACTTCAAAAGGGCGTTAGTAAGGGTCTTAAAGGGCACCTTTTGCAAGTCAATTAGGCATCTTTTAGAAGCCAAAAGAGCATGTCTTGGTTTTGAGTTACGTGAAAATAGTTTACAAATAGATAATGATATGAGCATAAGTTATTTGTAGATTAAGGATAGCGATAATATCTATTTGTCTTTTATTGTGCAGTTATCCTCCTTTGTGAGACCAACTAATAAGAATTATGCATATTGTGGTTTAATGACCGATTTGGGTTTAACAGAAGAACCTGAAAAATAGGGATTCTAAGTGATAAAACTACTATAAAGTTTCTTTTTACAACCTACCTTAATATATTTTCTTACTTCTTATTTTCCCTTTCTAAATACTTTTTCTTATCTTTGCACAACATATTAAAATAAGAAAACGAATGAAGAAGATAAATTTTCTCCTTGTTGTATTAGCTGCAGTGTTGGCGTTTAGTTCATGTAATAAGACTGAGACTTATGCTGACCAGTTGGAGCGAGAGACTGAAGCGATAAACTCTTTTATAGTCAAGAAAGGTATAAAAGTAATTAGTGAAGAGCAGTTTGCTAAACAAGGAAATACTACAGATACAACGAAGAATCAGTATGTTCTTTTCCCAAATACTGGTGTTTACATGCAGATTGTTGAGAAAGGAACTGGCGAAGTAATTAAAAAAGGCGAGACAGCCACAGTCCTCTGCCGTTTTAGCGAGCGCAACCTTATTACAGATACGCTGCAGTTATCTAATCAGTTCCTCGTCTTTGGTCCTAAGGTTGACAAGATGTCTGTAACAAACACAAGTGGAACATACACCGCTTCATTTGACCCTACTTCCAGTGTGATGGCTGACATCTATCAGAGTACTTCTGTTCCTGCAGGTTGGTTGGTTCCAATGCCTTATATTGCTCTTGGTAGATTGGTTAATGCTTCATCTAAGTTGTCACACGTGAGACTTATCGTTCCTTCACAGCAGGGACAGCTTAATGCTTCAAAGGCAGTCTATCCTTGCTATTATGACCTTACTTTCCAGAGAGGTCTTTAATAGGCGGTGAAGAAAGAAGATGTAAAAGAATAGAGCGAGAAAAATTAATAAAGCAAGAGAACAATAAGGGGAATACCCTTCAAACATATTTTAAGTATGACGCTTATTAAATCTATTTCCGGCATTCGTGGAACTATCGGAGGTCGTGCGGGGGATACGCTAAACCCGCTGGATATTGTTAAATTTGTTTCAGCATACGCTACTTTTATTGCACGTAAGCACCCTGGAAAGAAGCTAAAAATTGTTGTTGGCCGTGATGCACGTATCTCTGGTCCAATGGTTAAGAATGTTGTCTGCGGTACGCTGATGGGTATTGGTGCAGATGTTGTGAACATCGGTTTAGCTACAACACCTACAACAGAATTGGCTGTACGTATGAGTGGTGCAGATGGTGGTATCATTATCACTGCTTCTCACAATCCACGCCATTGGAATGCTTTAAAACTTCTGAATGAGGAGGGTGAATTCCTTACTGCAGCTGATGGTGCTGAGGTCTTGGATATTGCAGAGCGTGAGGACTTCGTCTATGCAGATGTAGATGGTTTGGGTAGTTATACTGATGACGATTCATTTGATGAGCGCCATATAGAAGAGGTGATGAACCTTGAATTGCTCGACCTTGAGGCTGTTAAGAATCGTAAGTTCCGTGTTGTAGTTGATTCTATCAATTCTGTTGGTGGTGTTATCCTGCCTAAGCTTCTCGATCGTTTAGGGGTTGAATATAAGTTCTTGAATGGAGAAGCAACAGGCGACTTTGCTCACAATCCAGAGCCGATTGCAGCAAACCTCACAGGCATTATGGACGAAGTTGCCAAGGGTGGTTATGATTTGGGTATCGTTGTTGATCCTGATGTAGACCGTTTGGCATTCATTCAGGAGGATGGTAAGATGTATGGTGAGGAGTACACGCTCGTCACAGTGGCAGACTATATCCTCGAGCATGTAAAGGGTAGCACTGTTAGTAACCTCTCTTCAACTCGTGCTTTGCGTGACGTGACAGAGAAGCATGGCGGTAAGTATTATGCTTCTGCTGTTGGTGAGGTGAATGTTACCACAAAGATGAAGGAAGTCGGTGCTGTTATTGGTGGTGAAGGTAATGGTGGTGTTATCTATCCAGAAAGCCATTATGGTCGTGATGCCCTTGTTGGTATTGCGCTCTTCCTTAGTTCTTTGGCACAGAAGGGACTGAAGGCAAGCGAACTTCGCAAGACTTTCCCAGAGTATTTCATAGCAAAGAATCGTATCGACCTAACTCCTGATACAGATGTCGATGCAATCCTCGTTCGTGTGAAAGAACTTTATGGACAGGAGAAGGATGTGCAGGTAACTGATATTGATGGCGTTAAGCTCGACTTCCCTGATGCTTGGGTTCATCTTCGTAAATCAAATACAGAACCTATTATTCGTGTTTACAGCGAGGCTAACACTATGGAGGCTGCTGATGCGTTAGGTAAGAAACTTATGCAGGTAGTTTACGATATGCAGTAAAATAACCTTATCATATAAAAGGAAAGGATGCTTTAGAGAAACCTCAAAAGCATCCTTTTTTTATTGATATCCGTTTTATGTAATATTTCATCACCACCTTGTATCTGTCTTTTTGTTGACTTATAAGGTGTAGGAGAATTTTGTTCTATACCTCAGTATACGCTCTTTCAATTTTGTGTTAAGGTGCGGCATGAAATACGTTTACTATCAGTAGGCACCGTGCGAAGCTATAGCATGTAGGGGAAATATACAGCTTTGCAATGATGATATGATATTTGTATTTCGTAAATACTATTCATTCTCTGTCTATTGTAGAATATAATTAAAGCAAAAAATATTACTTCTCAATAACATTTGTCAACTTTTTACTTGCTTTTTTCTTATTTATTTTCTTACTTTGTGACGATAGTTATAAAGCCTAAATATAATGTCATATATGCTTGTATACGGCTGAGAAATAGCAGTAAGATGGATAGAAGGAAGATAATTTGTGTGATGTTCGGTGTGATAACACTTCCTGCTGTTGCACAGACTGATTCTGTATCAAAGAATGTTCAGCTGAAGGAGGTGGTTGTTGCAGGTGATATGGCGAAACGAGAGGTGGATTATATCGACTGTATTCCTACTCCGAAACAGCGGAAACATGCTCATTCCGGATTTGAGCTTATAAGGAATATGATGTTGTCTGGCGTCAATGTGGATACAGAGAATGGTGTTATAACAACGCCAGTAGGTACGGCAACGCTGTATATAAACGGTAGGAAGGCTTCTGTGAGAGAGATAACTTCGTTACGTCCAAAGGATATCCTGCATGTAGAATACTATGATATGCCTACGGGAAAGTATGCTAACGACAAGGCTGTGATAAACTATATTGTTAAGACTTATACTTCGGGTGGTTATACACAAGTGGATGCTTTGCAGGGAGTAGGCTATCTGAAGGGTGATTACAACCTTACCTCAAAGTATAGTCTCGGGCATTATAATGTTAATCTATGGGCAGGTAGCAGTGTACAGAACCCTAAGGTTTACGGTGAAACGACGACAGATTATCTGCTGGATAACCCTATTCATAAACAAGAGGCAGCGTATGATACTGATATGAAGAGTATCGGTCGTTACGTTAATGTCAGTCTTAGTCGGAGGACGGAGCGTACAACGTGGATGATTAGAAGTGGTGTTGAAGTTAGTACAAGACGTGATGATGTCTTGAATGGTAGTTTGGTATATACGGGCTATACTGTTCCTTTGTTGTTTACGAATAATGTTCTTGAGCATGATAAGACTATAAAACCCACCTTTTCCCTATACTTTAATCGCAATTTCAAGGGTGAGAAGAGTCTTGAATGTTCATTGGATGGTTATTATGCACGTAATACTTATAAGCGTAATAGCCTTGAAGACAGGGTTTTCTTGAGTGATGTGAAAGAAGATTATACGTATCTTAACTTTAACTCAAGCTATGTGATGCCCCTTCCCAAGGGACATAATCTAACGTTTAGTCTGATTGAATTCTTGAAGATAAGTCAAGATGAGTATAGAGGTAGTTCTCCGAGTCTGCAGCATCTGCGGTCTTCTGAATCCTTGTTTTTTGTTGATTATGCGAAGCGGTGGGGGAGAAAGGTAATGTTGGTGGCTCGTCCTGGTGTGTCTTACCTTGCTTACAAGTTGCGTGGAGAGCAGGAGGTGACACATTTGGCACCACGTTTTTACTCAATGTTCTCGTGGAGTCCAAATCAGCATCAGGCTTTACAACTGTTCTTTGCCTTAGGAAATACGTTTCCGACACTGAATACTGTGAATGCTGCAGAGCAGCAGGTAGATCGTGTCTTGGTGCGTCGTGGTAACCCTACGATG
>ERZ1674235.36-NODE-36-length-31691-cov-4.352858_pt1 | contig 31691 bp, 26 predicted proteins | sample MGYA00581203_ERZ1674235 | MGnify/ENA primary metagenome ERZ1674235 (study PRJEB41354, sample SAMEA4873307) | human saliva metagenome | biome: human-associated habitat [ENVO:00009003]; feature: mouth environment [ENVO:08000002]; material: saliva material... | reverse complement strand
ACGGATTTTAGCCCTTAACTTTTATATGTGGAAAAGGTTTACCGGACAGCAATATAATCATATAATTTTATACCTTTGTATCAGAAACCTATCGCTTTTTTAAAGCGCAACTGAGTTTGAACCTTTCGTTTCACTTAACTTCATGAGTTATGGAAAAACTATTACTTATCCTCCTTCTGTTCTGCACTGGACTTCGAGCTAATGCACAATCCGTATCTGGAAAGGTGCTTGATGAAAACAAGAAGCCTATCCCCTACGCAAATGTCATTATTCTTTCAGCCAAGGATTCTACCTTCATTGTTGGCACAACAACCGCTGATGATGGTAGTTTTAACTTCAAGGAGGTTACATTAGGTAATATCCTTAAAGCCTCCTTTGTAGGTTATGAGCCCTTCACTACGGTTCTTTCCAACCAAGACAACCTTACTATCGTACTGAAAGAAGATGCAAAAATGATGAAAGAGGTGGTCGTCAAAGGCAATGCTCCCCTACACAAGATGACAACAGAGGGTATACAAACGAATATCGAGAACACCATACTAAGCAAACTCGGCACTTGTGAGGATGTCCTTGCACATGTCCCGGGACTGACAAAGAAGAAAGATGGCTACGAAGTATTTGGTAGAGGTACACCTATCATCTATATCAACGGTCGTCAGATGCGTGATGCTACAGAGCTTGAACGCCTAAAGTCAAGCGATATCAAGAGCGTTGAGGTGATAAGCAATCCCGGAAGCAGATATAATGCAGCAGTAAGAGCAGTCGTAAAGATATGCACGAAGAAGGCAGTAGGCGACGGCTTTGGCTTCGATGTACGCTCTGCCTACTACCAGTCGGAGAATGTAGACCTCTCGGAACGGGTCAACTGGAAGTATCACCATAACCGTTTAGAACTCTTTGGTACACATGGCTATTCACTTGATAACAGTCTCGAACACAGCAAAATAACTACAATTGTTCAAACAGACACCCTCTGGCAGCAGGATTTCACGGAAAAAGTCACCGGAAAGAATTATATTTTCAAGAATACAGTAGGAGCAGACTATCAGCTAAATGATAGTAATTCTGTCGGTATCAAATACATGCTTAACTTCCCTCATGACTTCCCCCTATCTGTTATTCTTAGTAGTGATGTAACGGCAAATGGGATCTTCTACGACCATATTAACACCTTTGCAACGCGCAAGCAGTCCCATCGTCCTTCCCAATTTATTAATCTTTACTATGTTGGAAAGATAGGAAAGATGGATATAGACTTCAATGCTGATTATCTTTACAACAAGAAAAATGACCATACTACCTGTCGAGAAGAAAGTCGAAACAAGGTTAGTCGCACCGTAACTTCCGACAATCAAGAGCGTAATAGGCTCATTGCTTCCAAGCTAACCTTGGGCTATCCTGTTTTAGGAGGAAATCTGTCAGTGGGTGCAGAATATACCTATACGAACCGCAATGACACGTATAGCAATCCTGAAAACTATGTCCCAAGCTCATCCGCACAGCTAAAGGAGTCGAATATAGCTCCTTTCATGGAATACAAATACCTACTATCAATCTGCCAACTGACAGCTGGTCTACGCTGGGAGGCGGTACGTTTTAACTACTATGAGAACGGACAGCACATTGCCAATCAAAGTCGTTCGTTCAGCAACCTATTCCCAAGCATCTCTGCAGCTACACAGATAGGCGGCCTACAGATGCAATTGAGCTATGCAGCGAGGACACGTCGTCCTTCTTACCGACAGTTAAGCAATAACGTTACATACGTCAATCGTTTCTTGATGCAGTCAGGTAATCCACGGCTTCAGCACGAATACATCCACACCATAAGCTTAGGAGCAATGTGGAAGTTCATCCAGTTTGGCATCTCTTACAACGACCGTCGCCACGCCATTGTCTACTGGAGCGAACAAGACAGTCATAACTCAGCTATCACACATCTTACCAACACGAACCTTCCAAGTATCAAGACGATATCTACTCAGTTAGCTTTTTCGCCAACAATCGGCATCTGGACACCTGAGTTCACAGCATTAATGAAGAAGCAATGGCTCACATTACATACAAGTACGAAGACGTATAAACTGAACAAGCCTATCTGGCAATTCAGCTTCAACAACAGCTTTGACTTTGGAAAAGGTTGGTTATTGTCAATGGAGTCATACTACATCAAGAGAGGTGATGCTGAAATTGGAGCCATTGTACGAAACTCAGGAAGCGTCGACATCAGCCTTACCAAATCCTTCCTAAAGGACAGACTCGCACTTCGCATTGGTGGTACAGACTTATTCCATACCCAAAAAGAAGGAGGAATTAGTTACACTGAATCAATGGAGACACAACAGATTAGTACATTCGACAGCCGTCAGTTTGTTCTAACTGTTACCTATAAGTTCAACACTTCACGAAGCAAATACAAGGGTACAGGTGCTGGTCAGGCTGAAAAGAACAGATTATAGATTGCGTAAAAGCCAATAACTCAACAATTTATCAAGCATATAATCCACTATAAAAGATAAGCTCTTCGCAAATACAAAGCTATTTACGAAGGGCTTATTTATGGCTCAAACCAAATTATTCACATGAAAAAAAATAATTATTTTCACGACAAGAAATATTTTTCTTCATGAAAAAAAACAATTCTTTTCATGAAAACAATTCGATACTATAGATTAGTAAAGGGAGAAACGCCTTAAAATACAATATCTTGCAATATCGTAATACGACATCAAAATACTTTAAATGAAGCCAAACTTAGTTATATATATATATTATTAAAATGATATAAAAAAAGATGATAAATGAAAGATTATTAAAAATATTCTTTATATATTTGTAGCATAAAATAGTCTTTAAAAATAAGATTATACGTGACTAAACAATTTTAACATTAAAATTTAAAACATAAACAAAGCAATGAAAACTACAAAACTAATCTTCTCTGTACTATCAGTTCTACTCATATCTTGTGGAATTAATACACAACACAAAGAAACATTGAGCAGTAATGAAGATTCTTTTAAAACACTGTACGAAAACAGTAGCTATACAAAACCTAAGCTATCACAACCTGAATTTAAAGAAAAAACATCAAAAAAAGGAGACAACTTTATAGGAACTTATTTCTGCAATCGTACACACGACACATACTATTTTGACGAAGATGGAACAGGTTACTTCAAGATTCAAAGTATTGACCCAACCGTTTCTGAATTTAAATGGGTGAGAAAAGGAAATGACATATCCATCACATTTACTGGTGAAGCAACAGGATACGGGAAACTACAATTAAAATACAATATGGACGAAAACACTATTACAGAGAACACACAAGACTTTGGAGTACTTATCTTCAATAAAAAATGAAATTCTTTTTCAATAAAGATAAAGAGGCACATACCCTCTCATGTAGAATATCTTTTAACAAACAAGAACTTATTTATTTGAAGATACTTAGCCTCTAACTCAATAGACTAAGTTTACTTGTGCTTGAACAACTCCATTCTTACAACCTGTTAACTCTGTTTGGGTCATATATTATAAGTTGGTTAGTACTCCGCACCATTGGTGCGAAGCACTAACACGATATGTGCGGAGCCTTAACACGTCGGCTAAAAATGAGAAGAAAAAGGCTTTATGGGTATTATAATGGGTACAAAAGGAAGAGAGTATATCAAAAGCAATATTACATACAACTTCAATTTAGTCTTTTGATAAATAAATATAAACACTGACAAGCTGACATAATATTCAAGTATGGCACAAAATTTGTTATTTTGTAAAATGTTAATTAATTTTCTTTATTATGGAACAAATAAGCAAAGGCGATGTCGTATGCCTCAAAAGCGACTTTAATAGGATTTCATGTCAGTGTATGACAGTTGAAGACATTGATAATGATGGAATATGTTATTGTGTATGGTTCAAAGACGGTGAACTGAGAAAAGCATCCCTCTCCATACAAGCCCTTACACGCTGTTAAGTTTACGTTAGTCTCCTATAAAAAAGGAGAATAACTGTATCAAGACTAAAGCAAAAAGACATAATAATAGAAGTACACTAATAGGAATAGAAATATTTTAGGCATGTATTTCTCGCTTATGCCTTTTTGCTTTGTTTTTATTCATATTATTATCCATTAATAGAATAAACAAATATGATTCTGCCCCATTTCACAAAAGATTAAAATTAAGAATTACTAATAAAAGAAAGAGGGTATATCCAAGACATTAACGTCTAAGATATACCCTCTGAAATGTATGTTAACACGGAAGATTAATCATTCATATAACGCTGGACACGTGCATACATCAACTCATATTGAGATTTGATAGTTGTGTCCTTCGTTGTCTTAATGCGCTCCTCAAGTAGCTTTTGCAGTTTCTGTGCATAGTGGAACACATATTCAGCTGTGCGGTCGATAGTCTCAGTCCACATCGTCTCTGGTTCACCATAACCAACACCAAAGCCAAGGAAAGCCACATCCTGCTTATCATCACGCAAGCTGCGCACCTTACCAACCTGTTTAACCTCTACAATGTTAGCCTTCAGACGTTCAACATAGAGTTGCTGCATGGCGATATCATCGTCGTCGAGATTCTCATCACCAGCAATTGTCTTAGCCCAAACATTATTATACGTGTCTTCGCAGTACTCCAATGGAGAATAAGAAGTAGAGTCAACATAATAGCTCAATGCTAAACGTGCAGTTGCTGAAAGAGCCATTTCCTGAATACCACCTGCCAATGTTTTGTAAGGATGAGAGTTGATCTGAGGTAGACGATTCTCAATACTCTCAACACCACGCTTACCAAACTTGCGTGCTTCCTGTAACAACCACATCGCAGCAGCACGCTGTTTCTCCTTAGGCATCACCTCATAACGAGGAATACCAGAAGACTCTGTAGTCTGATTCAGTTTGATACCACCAATGACAGCATAGACATTACGAGCATAACCGTAAGCCTGAGAAACCATTTGACGATAGAGCTTAGCCTTACGAGTACCATCAGTACCGTCTGGAATCCACTCATCAAAATGACTGAGGATATACTCAAGGTTCTTAAGACCGTATGTACTTGACTTCACAGCATCATCACCGAGATCCTCTTCAATGGCGGTTGGGTCATAACGATAACGTGACTGCTGAAGTACGTAACGATACATTGGATCGTTATCATGAGACTCAACAAGTGCCATCAATGGCTTTACGTCATCTCTGAAACTCTTTGAGTTAGGGAAGACACGATAGCCCCATTCGATAGCATATTTATCATAGACACCCAACTCAGGAGGAGTCAGTGACACGCCCTTATCTGTTGGCTGTGCAACATAGTTGAAACGAGCATAGTCCATAATAGATGCTGTCGTACCATACTTCTGTGTGAAGCTTGCAGAACGGAGCGAATCTGTTGGGATTGCAGCCGATGAAGCCATGTTGTGCATCAGTCCGAGTGTATGTCCTACCTCGTGAGTTACAATATACTCTAATGTTGGCAACAAAATGCTATCAGGCATATCCAAAGTTCGTGCAGCAGGATCAAGCTGTGATGTCTGAATAAATCGCCAACTATTGATGACATTCACAACATCATTATACACCAATACGGTCGCTGTGATAATCTCACCTGTACGAGGATCAACCCATGATGGACCCATTGCATTCTCTGTAGCAGTAGGCAGATAACGAATGCAAGAATACTGGAAGTTATCAGGATCGAAGTTTGGATCATTGGTTGGGAAGTCCACAGCCTGCATCACATTCTTGAAACCGATACGCTCGAAAGCCTTATTCCATCTAAGGACAGCATTCCGAATTGCTGGTTTCCACTTTTCAGGGAACGCATTATCGATATAGAACACAATAGGTTTAACAGGCTCACTGAGCTGACCTGCAAAGTAAGCAGCAGGGTCTTTTGGTTCTACACGCCAACGATTGATAAAGCTTGCATGGTCGATAAGACTGTCATTGACGATAGACTTCGGTGTAAGGAAGTAGCCAAGACGAGTATCACTCAGACGTGGAGTCATCCTATCCTCTGGCAAGAGTGCCAAAGTAAACTGTACACCGATAGAAACTGGATGATTGCTAATAGCAACATTACCACTGTTACCAGTCATGTTGGTAACATAGTTGCGCTCCATCGAGATACAAGCATTGTTTGCAAACGACTTCAAAGAAGTTACCTTAATCCACTCTGGCTTCAAGTCAGCATCCACACGATATGGACCAGCAACCTTTGCAATCACTGGGAAATACTTACTTTCTCTCAAAAAGAAAGAAGATACATCAAAAAGAATACCACCAGTCTTCTTGTTTCTTGCCTTGATTGGGAAACTATAGAAGTCAAGGTTACGATAGTTCGTAGCCTGTGCCTGCTTCGCATTGCCTGCTGGTAGGGCATCAAGTAATTCAGAGTTGATAGCCTGCATTACGATAGAGCTATCCTTCTCTACAAAGCGTACGTGTGAAATAGAACCAGCACGAGTACCAACCTCAGCAAACTGCGGGCTTGATACTGACGAAATTGTTGCACCAATCAGCATGTCACGACCGATAGAAGAAGGTGGCAACTCCATGAGAAGTTTCTCACCTGTTCTATAGAACGAAACGAATGGTCCCTTTGCAGAGTCTGTCTTCTCTTCGGTTAGAATACGCTCATAGGCATCTTTCTTCACCACAGAAGTAGTGGTTGTAGCCTTCTTTTTCTTCTTCTTAAAGAAAGGGAAAGCCTGTGCTGACAGTGAAAGGCTCAAGAAGCCCACTGCTAATAGGGTTGCATGAACCGATTTCATTGATAAAAATGAAGTCTTTCTCATTTCTTCACCTCCATTGTCTTATTGATTTTGAAGAGCATCATCTCATAGTGTGTACGCGCTTCAAGTGGCAAGTTTGCCTTCAAACATTTCTCCAAAGCTGTTCTCAACTTCAAAAGACAGTTGTAGAAGTAAAGCTCTGAGTTGTCTGCGAGTGTGATATCAACTGTTGGAGCAAGATTCTGAGATGGGTCACCAAAGCCTGGAGTAGCACCAAGATCATCACCCTTCAAAGCCATGCTGGAACCAGAACCACCACCAGAACCACCGTTTCCAGTAGCCTTAGAGACAACACTCTGTGCCTGACTCATGAATGCACGCTGCAAAACACGCTCGCCCTGAGATGGTGCGCGCATGTCAGTTACACTCTTGAAGAGGGTGTTATAGATATCATCAAAGTACTCTTTCTGTGTGTAACTGTTTGGATTCAAGTAAGAAGTGATAGCTACACGCATACGTGCTGCCATCAAATCGTAGCCCATGAACTCTAAACTCTGGTCATAATAGCTTACTGACAAGTAGCCCTTACGCTCGAAGTTACGGTTAGCATACTTCTTGAAGCTCATAGCTTCCTGCAAACACCACAAGAGTGAACGACGCTGAAGATCCTTAGAAACAACCTGATACTGTGGTACTCCTGCTGAAATCTTCATATTGTTGAGATACATTCCACCAACATTACTCAACACCTGCTTGAACAAAGCGTAACGATTCTGTGATATCTGCAGGTATAACTGATCTTTGATACGAGTATCCTCATCGTTCTTAATCCACTTAGAGAGGTTGTTTTCAACGATTGTATAGTTCTTATTTGCAAGGTTTGCACTCGTAATCATATCGTTACCAAGTGCACCAGCAGCAAGACGTGGGTCCCATCTTGAGTTGCGCTCAGCATAATAACGAAGACGTGGGTTGGTCACCTTCTTATCAACAAACGCCTCAAGTGTATTCTTCTCATCATTGATAGAAACATTATCGGTATCGAAGTAACGATAGTTCCAATCAATTGTAAAGTAGTCATACATGCCAAGTCCCTTCGGAGCAAGACGTAAACCATTATCTGTTGGCTGTGCAACATAATTGTAATGAACGTCATCCATAACAGAAGGAGCAAGCCCCATGGTAGTCGTGAAACGTGCATTACGCAATGAATCAGTAGAATAAGTAGCTGAAGCACCAAGGTTATCCAAGAGGCCTAACATACTACCAGTTTCCTTTGTAACCAACATCTTCAAGCCTTCAGCAAACTTTGCAGCAGACAAACGGTTGCTACGTACTGATGGATCAACAGCACCTGTTTCTATTAAACGCCACTTATGTAACAACTTCTCAACATCAGAATAGATGAACATAGAGGCTGCCATAATCTCTCCAGTATTAGGATTGACATGGATATCACTCTTTGGAGCAGATGAAGAACCACTTGGTATGTAGCGAATACAAGAATACTGAATGTTGTCTGGGTCGAAATCGCCCTGCTTCTGTGGAAAGTCAACAACCTCAATAGCATTCTTAAAGCCTATCTTTTCAAAAGCCTTATTCCATTCAAGAACACCCTCACGGATTGGTTGTTTCCATGCCTCTGGGAAGGTATCATCCAAATAGAAACGGATTGGATTAGCAGGCTGAGTCAACTTACCCTTAGCATAAGCCTTCTTATCCTTTGGTACAAGATTCCAACGATGAGAGTAGAAGATACGCTTTGTACCTTCACCTTCCTTTGGAATTCCCAAACGAACTGAGTAGTTAACACCGACACGTGAGTCCATAATACGTGGACGCATTGCAGACTCTGGCACAAGTGCTACACTATAACTAACACCAACAGTTGTAGGACGTTCACCTCCGATAGGCATAGACATCAGAGAAGTAGACACACCATAAGTGAAGTCATTATTAACGATAACATTCGTATCAAAGCTCTTTATACCACGAATGAACGAAAGTTCAGGCTTAGGAGTAGCCTTGATACTATAGTTACCATTCTTTGTTGGCATAACCGATATGAGGTTAGTTGGTTTACCTAACAAAGAAGTTACGTCAAAGACAACCGCAGAGCTATCGTTGTTATAAGCCATAATGTTAAAGCCCTGCCAAATACCATCACGATAGTTCAGAGACAATGCATTATCAAGGTCTGCAGAGTTAGCATTCTCCTTGAAAAGAACATTGTTAGGAGTCTTCATCACAACAGAACTATCCTGTATGTCAAAATAGAACAAAACAGGATTAGAACTTGTTGAACCAACAGTAACTGTAGATGCATCAGTTGTTGAGTTTACTACTCCACCAAGCATCATCTGCTTCTTCAACAAAGTACGTGGCAACTCAAAGTAAATCTTGTTATCAAGCTTATGAACAGTAATAAACTTACTACGTGCCGTCTCAGTCTTTTTATCTTTGAAGAGACGGTCATACTTTGTCTCCTTCTTTGGTTTAGACTTAGACTTGTCATCATCAGCTTTTGCAACAGTACTTTGCAATACAAGGAGGAGCAACAATGCCCCTCCAAGTAAAGAGTTCTTAAATGAGAAATTCATTCTTATCATTTGTATGTTATTTATTTCTGAATAATGCCTTCACAATACGTCCCGTAATGTGCTGCTTTGACCAACGTAGAGCATTTGTCTGCGTGTCATAACAGTATAGACTACCTGGCATAGATGCCGATGTATCATTGGTTGCAACATAGATGAGGTTATCATCATCTGAGAATACCATGTCTACAATCTTCTCTGAACTGCTACCTACAGTGAACAGTGCTGCAGTTGGGAAGTTACTATTAGCAAGTACGTTATGTGCATAGACAGCATTGCCATTAGTGTAATAAACAATGTTCTTGCTACGAGCCGAGCGTACGACAGAGCCATTAGCGATACCAGAAGTAGAAGGCATTGCAACACGGTAAAGCACATTAGCTGCAATTCTCTTATCTGCAGAAGAAGAGTAGTAGCCTGGGAAGATGTATGTAAAGTAGAACGTTCCCGTACTTGTCTGATTAGTAATCAGTGCAAGGTTACGCTGCTTGTTAACACTACCCATACCAACCAATGTATCACCAGTGAAGGTTCCCTTCAAGATTTCAGCAGGAACAGATGTATTCTCAATAGCCACTGCTAACAGAGAGCCGTGTGCATTGTCAAAGTAAGCATCACCATGTGCATAGAAAAGGTCGTCTCTCCACCATGGAGTCATGCTATTTGCAAATGTAACAGAACCACCTACAGCACTTGTAAAGCGTGAAGTCTGTGAAACCAAGTTGGTTGTGTTCAGACCCAATGAATACAAGTTATTCTTAGTAACAGCCATAACCTTTGGTGCACCAGGATCAGAGTTAGCCGCTACCTGTATCACCTTCTCACCGACAGGAGTTTGGAAAAGTGACAACATTTCATAACCATCAAGCTGGTAAAGTGTTGATGGGTTACCTGCTGCAATAATCAGAACATTGTTTGCCTGACCACCGATAGTCTTGTTCCATGCCATTGAGCAAGGTGTACCAAAGTTAATGTTAGGGTTGTTAGGAGCCAACACATCAAGGTGGAAACTCTTGTTCACATCCTCTGTAGGTACATATGAAAGGATTGACTTACTATTGTTTTCTGCCAAGAGATAAACACCCTTTGTATAAGCATACTCAACATTCACATTGAATTCATAGATCTGAATATTCTGACCATTGCTCAAACGAAGACGTCCAGTATAGCTTCCTGAATTCTGAATAGGATAAACAAGTGCAGAATCACTTGAAACCAACTTATGATTTATCTCCCATTCGTAGGTGAGTTTCTGCTTTCCATTGCTTTGCAACACCGATGGGTTGATTTTCAAAGTATCACCCTGATTAAGTGTATAACTGCTATTCAGAGGTGTCTGCAGACTGATTACAGACACACCATCACCCCCTTCTGTTGATTCATCCTTGATACAAGAAGTGAAGGTAAGGGCTGTTGCAGCTAAGATAAATAAATATTTCTTTACCATAATTCGTCAATTATTTTAATCGTTATACCTATGAACGTGCTTATTCAGGATTGGCAGCAAAGTAAGCTTTCAACTTCTGAATATTTCTATAAAGCTGTGTCCAACTTCTTGTATTACGTATTGCCTTCTCAATCTCACTTGCATCTGAGTTATACAAGGACAGAAGATAACGATACTTAGCTGGTGTATAAGCTGGAAGACCCATAGCCTGCAACGTAGGATTGTCCCACCAGTATGGCTTTTCAAGCACATTATCAAAAGTAATCGTTCTCTTTAGTGCATTAGGGAAACGAACACCGAGGTCGTCAGATGCTTCCAAACGCAGAACAAGACGAATATTGTCATTCTTAACATCACTAAGATTCTGACGCAAAAGAACTACACGAAAACTGGATGCAAGACTATCGGCTGGAATTACTTGATCACTATTGATTGCCTCAAAGTGTACTCCTGCTTTTGCAGAACTACTTGGGTCAACAACTACTTTATAATGTTGAGCCTGTGACTTTCTCACTCCAGCAAGCTTAACTTTTACAGTAACCGTGTCTGTTGTCACGCTCGTAGGCTGTGTTCCGAACGAATAGTTATATAATGTGTCAGAAGCATTATTGAGGTCGAAATAAACCTGGTTTGCTCCTTCGAAAGTACCATCCTTTGAGTATTCACCTTTGTACTCATCGTTTGAACACGCTGCCAACGACAATGCGATGACACCGATAGCGAAGAAGTTTGTGATTGATTTATACATAATCATTTGTTTTTTAGTGTTGTCCGATAGGCAATTACCATGTAGCTTTGTCTTTTTCTCCCTTATTATATAGGACTGTGACGACTTCGCTTTTCCATGTTTTGCCAATGTCTTAAGTTCCCGCACATGTGGTGCGAAGGCTCAGCACGGATGGTGCGGAGGGCTAACACCAATGGTGCTGCATATTAGTTAGCCCATCAAAGAGCTTATACTACTTAAGTATTATCGGATTACAATATTTGTTTTTATGTTTATATCTCTTCTTTTATACACTCAAGTCAGTGATTTAGCTATGCTAAACGTTTTTTACAAGTAGTCTTACTCGTATCGTTTAGCAGTGCTAAACCATGCTAACTCTTTGATATGAACTATTCGTTATGTACTGCCTGATCACCGTACTCATTCTCTCTATCTGGCCAAGGGAGATTGAAAATGGCATCTGAAGGCTGATACGTATCGATATTTCTGAAGTCAGTGAAACTACGGTTATAGTGCTTCAACGCATAGAAGGTCTGTCCCATACCAGGGAACTCACGCATACGCTCACGCATCATCTCCTGCTCGAAGAGTGTACGTGTAGCTACCTTAGCCGCGTCAACATCACCCAATCCCCTACTCTTTCTTACCTGATTGAGCAAACTGATTGCCTCTGTCTGATTTGTATCATAAAGACTTTCGCTCAAAATATAATACATCTCTGGCAGACTAATTAACACAAAGCCTTTCAACACACCTCTTGTAGCCTCGGCATCATTCTGGATTAGACGGATAAAGCTGAAAGAAGAAGTTGAACCTGACGTGTTCTCTCTAAAGAAAGAGGTGAAACGGAGGTCAGAGCTAAGTGCTGTAAAGAGGTCGGTCTCATAGAGACTACGTGTATCACGACGACCTTCAACGAAAGATCCGTAACCTGTAGAGCGCAGGAAAGCTGTACGGATTGCTGTTGAACGATCGGCAGCATAAACACCAAAAATCATCTCCTTACTTGCAGGGAAACGCATCACAGAGTCAAGTGAAGTACTTGTATTCAGCTTAAAGTTCTGTGTAGCATTGATGACTTCACGAGCATACTTTGCTGCTTCTGTGTACTTACCCATAGCGTAGTATACACGAGCTTTGGTAGCCTTTACTGCATATTTATTGAAAAGTATCACACGTCCCTTACTATAATCACGTACGAAAGTATTATCGTAAGTAACATCATTGTCGTCTGTCAACAATGAGTCAGCCTGATTCAAGTCCTTAAGAATAAGGTTGAACGTAGCCTGCAAGGTATAACGTGTACGGTTCTTCAAATTGAACTCTGTTGCATAAGGCAGACCAAGTGTGTTTGCATCACTGCGCGTATAGTCTGTACAGTAGAGGCGAGCGAGGTCGAAGTGCATAAAGCCACGCAGACCCAATGCCTCACCATGAATCATCTTGCGCTCTTGTGCACCTGCACTAATATCATTAATGTGCCTCAACACATTGTTGACATTAGAGATATTGTTATACATATTGCTCCAAACAGCATCCACGATGTTGCGTGCTTGCTGGTTAGTATATTGGTAGCGGTTCAGATAATAACTAACATCTTGTGTGTTGTCATAACCAAACTGCTGACCTAACTCATCCACCATACCCCATGAAAGGTTACTACCATAGAGATTGGATGAAGCTAACTTACCGTAGATACCAAACATAGCATCCTCATAACCAGTAAGGTCAGTGAACATCTCGTCATCGGTAAGCTGTCCTTTAGACTGCACATCCAAGAAGTCGCTACATGATGTAAGCAAAGCAAACACCATGGATAGTCCTATATATTTCGTTATCTTCTTCATTTTATCCTAATTTAGTTTTAGAGTGAGAATCGTAATGAGAATTCAAAGCTTCTGTCATATGGATAGTTCAAACCACGCTCTCTCTTCGCTGTTGATAGGTAGAAGAGGTCATTAGTAAGAAGCTCCAAGAACATACGCTTCAATCCGTACTTCTGAATAAAGTTTGTTGGAACCTCATAAGAGAGTGACAAACTGCTCATACGCAAGAAGTTGTTCTTCTCTACGAAGCGTGATGTCTGATATGGAGTAGTTGTATCGTCGATACGCTTATACTTTGCAACAGTTCCAGGAGTCTTCCATCTGTCATTCAATACACGCTCATCAGCATTGTACTTAGGGTTAGCTCCCTCTACCTTTGTTGCCAAAGTCTCATTATAGACAGAACCTCCGAAAGAGTACAAGAACGAACAACTCAATGCAAATCGCTTATAAGTAAGGTATGAAGTGATAGAACCCGTACCTAAAGGATTGGTATCTCCGAAGATTACCTTATCATTTGAGTCATAAACGAAAGTATATGCACCATCACGCTTAATAAAGATTTCCTGACCTGTTACTGGGTCGATACCTGCAGAAGGAACAACCTTCAAGGCTGTCAAAGACTGACCTTCTTCATAGATAGGAAGCGGTGCAACACCATCGCTATTCTTGTTCTTCTCATTCTGTTCACGCAGAGAATTACTGATCTTCTTAATCTTATTCTTGTTATAAGCATATGTAAGACCGAGTGACCACTGCCAATCTTTATTCTGAATTGGGAAGGTACGCAGACGAAGTTCAAAACCTGAGTTCTGTACCTCACCAATGTTCTCACGTGAAGTTGTCACACCCACTGATGGTGCCTTGGTAATATCCAAGAGCAGGTTGTCTGTGTTCTTGATATAATAATCAGCCGAAAGGTCGATACGACCACGGAAAGCAGTGAAGTCAACACCGATGTTGGTGCTCAATGTACGCTCCCACTTCAAGTCTGGGTTACCGATAGTAATCGGCGTAGCACCAGTTCCCTTGCCATAGAAGTAAGAACTGTTATAGCTATAGGTAGTCAATGCCTGATATGGGTTAAAGTTGATATTACCCAAGTAACCAACACTGGCACGAAGTTTCAAGAGCGAAACTGGTGAGCCCTTCATAAACTTTTCGTTGTGAATATTCCATCCACCACCGACACTCCAGAATGGAGCAAAGCGCTGATTCTTACCGAAACGAGATGAACCCTCATAACGATAGATAAGGTCAAGGAAGTACTTGTTATCCCAAATTGTATTGGCATTAACGAAGAAACCTACACCTCTTGTCTGTGTATCAGAGCCACTTGGACGCGTTGCAGCGTATGCTGTAGCGAAAGCTGGATGTCCGAGCTTATCTGAATAGAATCCTATTGAAGTATAAGTAGCGGCATCTGATGACGTAGACTCAATACTTCCACCTCCCATTGCAGTAAGGAAGAGCTTCTTAAAGAAGTAGTTATTATATGATAACATTGCTTTTCCTTGCAATGTTGTGGTATTTACCCAGTTATCAGACAACAAACCACGCTGATCAGCAGACTTATTACGAATCTCGCTATAGGCAAAAGGAGATGTAAAAGTGCGTCTATCCTGCTTGCTACGGTCGATTGTAAAGTCTCCATCCAAACGAATCTTCTCACCGAACCACAACTGAATACTGGTCGTATTGAGGAAGTCAAAGTTATTTGTCTTACTATAACTACCCAACGAAGCATCATACAATGGGTTCGCCAAGTCATGATAGAGTGAAGAGCGCAACTGTCCATCAGAGTTATATGGATTCTCATAAGGATTCATCTTAACCCAGTCTGAGAAATCACCATAAGGTGACACGTTACTTGTCACAGATGAAAGTGTCGAACTGTTTGATACAAAGAACTTACCTGCAATATTGTAAGAGAGTCGGAAGTTAGTTGAAAGACGAGTACGATCAGAACCCTTCATAACACCAGCATCATTACCATAACGAATACCGAGATTATACTTTGCACGATCATCACCACCATCTACACTCAAACTGTGTGACTGTGAGATAGCATTACGCAGTGGCTTAGACAGCCAGTCAGTCTCAACACCTCTCTGGACATCATTATATATACGTGCATAATCCTTGTCAAGCGTATATTGAGTTGAAGGACTTGTATCTGTAAACAAGCCTGCAAGACGCTCATACTCCAACTTCTGACGTGCATTCAACAAATTATAGTCGGACAAATCAGGTGTTGACAAACGTACTGTTCCACTATAGTTCAATTTCAACTTACCACCCTTCAAGGTCTTTGTTGTAATAACAATAACACCTGCAGAAGCTTTTGCACCATAAAGAGCAGATGCAGAAGCATCCTTCAATACGGTAACTGTCTCGATATCATTCATATCCATATCGGCAACATATTCAGCAGAAACCTGCGCACCATCTACCACATAGACTGGTGTATTGGCTTGTCCTTCGAAGGTTGCACGACCACGGATATTGAGTTCTGCCACCTTATTAGGGTCAGAACCTTTGAGGTTATCATCTGCGATGACCATACCAGGAACGAAACTTGCAATACTCTGCAACACATTCTTCGTACCCACATTCATCAATTGGTCACGACTTACAGCCACCTGAGAACCCGTAAACGAATTCTTATTCTTAGTCTGATAACCCGTCACAACGACTTCCTGCATTTCCTTTGAGTCTTCACGCAAAGTAATATTGGCTGTAGCACCATTCTTTACAGTCTTAGTAACAGTCTTATAACCGATATATGACACATTCATGTGTACCTCTTTAAGGTCGGTCTTAATCTCATATTCACCATTGATATCGGTTACATAGCCACCATTTATGCCATCCACACGGATAACAGCACCGATGATTGGCTCACCGCTACTATCAGTAACCTGACCACGAACGCCGCCCTTACGCTGTACAGTTTCCTTCTTTGCAAACGTCAGGGTATTACCCTCAACCGTGTATGAAAGTGGGAACTGGTTTGCCAAGTTCAGTAACAAACTTGATACTGACTGATCACGCACGTCAAGAGTAACACCCTTGAGTGCCTTCACACCTTCATCCGCAAACTTTACATTTAATCCTGTCTGCTTTGCGACCTCATTGGCAAAATCCTCTACCGTTGCATCATGCATAGAAAGAGTTACTTTTGCGCCATTCAGGTCCTGCGCTGACATGGGGAGACTTAATGGACCAAAACATAAAAGGTTCAAAAGAAGAACACATATTATGCGTTGGAGGAATTTAATCTTCTGCATCGTTCTCTAAAATTATGAATTTTGTTACTTGAAATTACAATCTTTTTTACTCGAAAACTCTTATGTTAATAATTGTTCAGAGAGAAGAAAAGAAATCTTCATTTCTATTAATACTATCGAGATAGTCCCTTCACAGGTGGACAATACCTATTATATATTATTCTGCAAAAGTACGAAAAAAAAATAAAAAACCAAGCTATTTTATTATTAAAAATAAAGAATTCCTTTCATTATTATTAATTTTTGATAGCCAAATATACATTTTAATGGCATTTTCTTTACGAAATGATAGTAAAAGATAAACGATATGTCTAATTCGTATAAGAATCCCTTATACTTTTTTACTTTTATGTTCTGATTGCTTTTCAATAATTTTTTAAAACCGTCCTTATACATACAAACGCCCGTTTATCATTGACAAAAGTTTACTATTCTATCAGTGTCTACATTCCGTAGTATCAAAAACATTTTGCTTTTAGAGGCTAAAATTGAAAACAACTTACTTCAAGTTGCTCGCATATCAACCATCTTTTGAAGACTGTCTTATGCTCCGCACCATTGGTGCTAAGGCTCCGCACCTATAGTGCTAACCATCAACACAAAGTGTGCTGACCATCAATATATCGGGAAAAGATGATATAAAGAGTGCATTATGACTGTTACGAATCATAAAGATACTGATGGTTAACTTATTCAGCGATCACTTACAAGATTACACAAACCACTCTTTTTAACCCGTAGTTCGTTTAACCAACATAAAAACAAGGGGTTGTATCAAAACAAAACCACTAACGGTTTCTTTGATACAACCCCTTTTTGAAGTTATAACTGTCGTCTTTCTACTATCTATATAGATAGCAAAAAGCTATGTTATCACGTAAAATCTTACTGATGCTGTGCATGATAATTCTCCAATCCCTTATCAAGGAACTCAAGATAAGCAGGTACATCCTCCTTAAAGCTAAAGCTACCATTCAATGGTTTACCCGCATTGTCCAATGGTACATAGAATGGCTGAGCAAGATAACCAAACTTAGTCTGCTCCAAATAGCTCCACTTGTCACCGATGGTACGCAGTGTACGTGAAGTTCCGTCAGGGAGTTTCACCTCTACAGGCTGCTTCAATGGAGTCTTATCATCTACATAAAGTGAGATGAGAACGTAGTCCTTATTCAACTTTTCTGCTACACGTGAATCAGTCCATACAGATGCCTCCATCTTACGACAGTTCACGCATCCAAAGCCTGTAAAGTCAACCAAGACTGGCTTACCAGCTGCAGCAGCTGCACGCATACCCTCATCATAATCTGTATAAGCAGCATGTACCGCCTGTGGAGCAAGGTTAAAATCCTGTGTGTTAATAGGTGGTGCGAACGCACTAACTGCCTTAGAAGGAGCACCCCAGAGTCCTGGAAGCATATAAACAGAGAATGCCAATGAACAAAGACCAAGCATGATAGCAGGTACAGGCATAGCCTTCTGATCAGGATCATCATGTGGGAACTTAAGCTTACCAATGAGATAAAGACCCAAGAGACCAAAGAGGACAATCCAAATAGAGAGGAATGTCTCACGATCAAGAATATGCCAGCCGTATGCGAGGTCGGCTACTGACAAGAACTTCAGTGAGAATGCTAACTCGATGAAACCCAATACAACCTTAATCATGTTCATCCATGAACCAGACTTTGGTGCTTTCTTAAGTAAAGTTGGGAAGAGAGCAAAGAAGGTGAACGGCAAGGCAAGAGCCAAAGCAAAACCAAACATACCCACTGCAGGAGCTACCCAGTCACCACTTGTTGCTGCCTGAACAAGGAGAAGACCTACGACAGGAGCAGTACAAGAGAAGCTTACCAATGACAAGGTGAATGCCATAAGGAAGATAGAAAGCAAACCTGTTGTCGCAGAAGCCTTATTGTCAACCGCATTACCCCATGAAGAAGGCAATCGAAGTTCAAACCATCCAAAGAAACTGAATGCAAAGACTACTAACAAAAGGAAGAAGAACACATTGAACGGTGCATTTGTTGCCAACTCATTCAACTTCTGTGGACCGAAAGCCCAAGTAACAAGCGTTGCCAAACCCATATAAATGACAATGATTGACAAGCCGTATGTCACTGCATCACGAATACCCTTCTTACGGTCATCCTTCGCTCTCTTGAGGAAGAAACTTACCGTCATTGGAATGATAGGCCATACACAAGGGGTGAGCAAAGCGATGAAACCACCTAAAATACCCATAAAGAAAATACTCCAAAGAGAGCTATTAGTACTATCCTTGGTGCTATTGAAGGCTGACAACTCTTTGATAACAGGTTGCCACAAGTTAACATCTGCATTTACTTGTGCATTCTCCTGCTTTAGAGCCCCTGCAGTATCAGCTGGTAACACATCAGACTTTTTTGCAGTATCTGCAGTCATTGCGGTAAGTGCAGATAAACCATCAGCTGCTACATCAGTAGCAGCTGTCGTTGTTTTTTCCGTTTCTGCATTAGCAGCTGTTGGTGTTGCTGCGGGCGCGGAAGCAGGTCCATTACCTTTGAAATTAAATTCAACCTGTGTTGGTGGCAAACACATCTCATCGTTACAAGCACCATATTCCAAGTAACCCTTTATACTATAGGTCTTAGCTGTTATCTTGTAACGCTGAACGAAACCAACGCTATTCTCGAAATAACGTAGTTTCATCTCGAAAGTCTTATCATAGACATTCAACTCTTTACCACGTGTTGTGAGCTTACCTACTGGTGTTACGCCCTCTGCTTTGTCTACATGTAAAGATGCAGATGTAGGACCATCAGCTGGAAGATTCGTTGAATATACATGCCATCCCTGGTCAATCTTCGCTGTGAAGATAACCTCTACCTCTGTTGGTGAAACCTGCTTCTGTTGTACAGAAAAATGAACAGGGTTCTGCTGTGCCATAGCTGTGAGGCTAAACAACAGCGTAAAGAGGATAAATAGTGTATTTCTTCTTTTCATCGTTTTATACTATTAGAATTTGAACTGCAAAGATAAGAAAATTATTTTTATAACATTACATAATGTATATATTTAATATTTATATCCAATAACTTTTTATCAATCTATGTTCAAAAGGTTTTCAGGATTAAGATGAGTTCTCTCGTCGATTTTTATTTTACGTATATTGTTGCAGACAGGTAGTCACCTACCTGCTGCAACAGCTATTCATTTAAGAATAATCAGCATTAATTATGCACCAACGTACCTATATCTTCACCGTCCATAACCTTCTTCAGATTACCGACAACGTCCATATTGAAGACATAAATAGGTAGGTCATTCTCCTTACACATGGTCGTTGCTGTGAGGTCCATTACCTTAAGACCCTTTGTGTAAATCTCATCGTATGTAATATCAGAGAACTTTGTTGCTGTTGGGTCTTTCTCTGGATCGGCTGTATAGATACCATCTACACGTGTACCCTTAAGCATTACGTCCGCCTCAATCTCAATACCACGCAAGCTTGAACCAGTGTCCGTCGTAAAGTAAGGACAACCAGTACCAGCTGAGAAGATACAAACATAACCTGCCTCCATAGCCTCGATAGCCTTCCACTTGCTATAGAACTCGCCAATTGGTTCCATACGGATAGCGGTCAAGACCTTAGCTTTCACACCGATTGCCTCAAGTGCTGAGCTAAGAGCAAGAGAGTTGATAACGGTTGCACACATACCCATCTGGTCGCCTTTCACACGATCAAAGCCTTTCTGGCTACCGCTCAAACCACGGAAGATGTTACCACCACCGATTACGATACCAATCTGTACACCCATTTCATGTACTTCCTTAATCTGCTTAGCATAATCGCTAAGACGCTCAGGGTCGATACCGAAGCCCTGTTTTCCCATCAAACTCTCACCCGAAAGTTTCAAGAGAATTCTTTTAAATCTTGCCATTATTTTTGGAGTTGAAGGAGTTGAAGGAACTTCTTTACTTTCCCAAACACCTTATTATATAATAAATTCTACTTCTTTAAATTGATATTCACGAATCATACCCTTGCTGTCACGGAGGATGAGATGCCCATCGTCTTCTATTTCAACGATAGCGCCTTCAAACTCACCATCAGCATCACGGAACTTATGAAAGCCTCCACGACGATACAAGGCTTCGTGATACATTGCACTGATATCATTGTATCCACCCATCTCTAACAGCCGATAGAGTTCTGAGAACTTCTTGATAATCTTTTTCAATAGCTCTTCTTTATCAACCTCATACCCTAAAATCTGGCAGAGAGAAACGGGATTAGGAGCATCACTATGGAACGTTTCCTGATTTACATTCAGTCCTACACCGAAGACACAGTCTTTTATACGCCCCGCAGCAAGCTTTGTTTCAATCAGTGTTCCGCTCAGTTTCTTATCTTTCCAATAGATGTCGTTGGGCCATTTCAGGCGGATATCCTCTTTCACATAGTCTGCTAAAGCTTCTTTCAGAGCCAAGGCACCAGCTTCAGAGAGTAGGAACTGACTACGAACAGGCAGCATCGTCGGGTGTACAAGTACCGAAAACAACAGGTTCTTACCAGCTTCACTCTCCCAAGTGTTCGTCCCCTGCCCTTTTCCTGCAGTCTGATAATCGGCAACAACGACTGTCATTGGCTCGTCTTCAGCAGGTGTGTAAGTGCGAAGGTAGGCATTTGTACTATCGACAGCATCCAGTCTTACGACTTTCACCTCTCTTTCTTTCTCTACTACTGTTGGCTTGAAAAAGCCTAATACGGCATCTATTATCTTCATTTACAATCTATTCTTTATATGAATGGAAGAAAGGCATCCTTCACATGGCGCACTTCATTGGTTCCTGTTGGCTGCCCTACGACAGTGATTATATCAAAGCGGATATCCAAATTGATGTTATAACGCTTGACGTATGCATTGGCAGCTATCGAGAGCGAACGCACTTTCTGCACGGTGACAGCCTCATCAGCATCAGCAAACTGCTCATTCTTTCGGGTCTTTACCTCAACGATAACCAGCGTACCATTATCTATAGCAACAATATCTAAGTCTCGATGATGATAATCCCAATCACGATGAAGAATGACATAACCCAACTGTTGGAGATAGCTTACCGCCACATCCTCTCCCCACTTACCTAATTCGTTATGGTATGCCATGCGTCTTTCTTTCCTCAACTTGCAGAAGTTTTAGAAGTTCAGACTATTAGAAGGAGATAAGATAATTCTTTATACGTATCAAATCGATTTACGGATGAAACAAAGGTATAGCCTACTTCTTCTAAAATCCTTAAACTTTATCACTCCCGTCAAGAATTGTGTACATTAATATTCACGCACAAAGTTAGAATAATCTTTCGTAAAATCAAAATAAAACCCGTATTTTTGCAGTATGAGTACAGAAGAACAAAGCAAGAAAGACCTATACTATATGCAGCGTGCATTGGCTGAAGCCGAAGCTGCATATAAAGAAGGTGAAATCCCTATTGGTGCTGTTGTGGTATGCCGTGACCGTATCATCGCTCGTGCCCATAACCTGACAGAGACGCTCAATGACGTTACTGCACATGCAGAAATGCAAGCAATAACCATGGCAGCCAATGAGTTGGGAGGTAAATATCTGCAAGATTGCACGCTATATGTGACGGTTGAGCCTTGCATTATGTGTGCTGGTGCCATCGGTTGGGCGCAACTTCGGCGCATTGTCTACGGTTGTCCCGATGAAAAACGAGGCTATCATGAATATGCACCCAAGGCTTTCCACCCAAAAGCTAATGTTACTTACGGTGTAATGGAAGAGGAATGTCGAGCCTTGATGCAGCGATTCTTTCAAGAAAGAAGGTAGGGATTGAGGAGTTAAGGAGTGAAAGAGAGTGAAAGGAGTTAAGACATTACCTCTGTTCCTGATACTAATAAAGATATAGAAAGGAAAGAGAAAGGGTTTTACCAGTGCTCTTTACGAATATTAGAGGTAAGAGATAAACTGCTGATAAATGCCCTTTTAACTTCTTATAGCTACACGCTAACGAATTATTTACATGAAAATAAATATTTATTGTCGTGAAAATAATTCTTTTTTATCATGAATAAAAATATTTATTTTCATGTAAATAATTCGCTCAAAAGCTGTTGTAAGCATAAAAAAGAGCCGTTATCAAGAATACAATTAATACCATAAAACAAATAAATTTATGCCTTTGATGTCACCTTTTACAAATCAACAACGTTATACAAGTGAATCGGTTCAGAAAGAAAACCAAATGTATAACATATTAAAAATAAATGATTATGAATATTTTATTACTCGGCTCGCTTATTAGTGACCTAATCCCTATGGGGCTTGTAGTTGCTCTTCCTATCCTATACGTCTGGCTTACCCAACGGAACAAGCAACATGAAACGGATAAAAGAAGCGAAATAGCAATGGCAATTATCGAGAAGAACCCTGACATAGACGTGCAGGAGTTCCTCAACAAACTGAATCCTCCAAAGGAATCGTACAAAGAGAAAATGCTTAAAATAATGCATTACGAAGTTCTTTGGGGAACCATTTGCACGATTGGTGGTATAGCAACCATCTTAGTTACCATAACCTTGAGTACTCTGCAAGGCTTTGATAGCTCCGTTATTCCCCTTTGCTCTATATTTGGTGTTGTCCCATTGGCAGTAGGATGTGGGCTATTGGTCGCCTACAACAATGCCAAAAAGACATTGGAAAACTTGAAAGACAACGATTAGGTTATTATGACAAGAGAACAATTCGTCGAACAGGTCGGTCGGGAACAGGCACATCTACGCCGGTTCCTGACGGCTTTATGCTGCGGCAATGGTGCTGAAGCTGACGATATTGCTCAAGAGGCTCTCATCAAAGCCTACCTTCGCAGTAGTCAATATGACGAACGTGGACAGTTCTCGGCTTGGCTAATGAAAATTGCTTATCGTGTCTTCATCGACTCACGTCGCAAACAGAAACACCAACAGGAACTACCCCTTGAAAAGGCTATCACGCTCCAAGGAAACAGTAAGAGCGATGAAGCCTTCCGCTATCAAGAACTACACACTGCGTTGGCAACGCTCTCGGAGACAATGCGCACAAGTATCCTGCTTTATTATATGCAGGGTTATCAAATAAAAGAGATTGCAGAGATAACCGACAACAGTGAGGATGCGATTAAGAAACAACTCTCACGTGGACGAGAACAACTTAAACACTTATTGGAAAGATGAACGAAGATAAATTCTTAAAAGACTTACTGGCGGACTATCATCCACAACTGTCGGATGACAATGCCTTCATGCAAAGACTGCAACGACAGATGGAACTCATCGAAGAAGTTAAGGCATATCAACGTGCGGAGAGCCGAAAGAACAAGCTGATGTCGCTAAAACTGCTTGCTGTCGGTGTTGTTTTGGGCTGTATAGTGACGCTTGCAAGCTTCACATTGCCTACTATCTTCGATAGATATATCAATGGGACTGAATCAGAATTCATCCTTACCTTGCTTCACAACGTTCAGTATATTGGACTGGCAATAGGTGCGGCCTTCGTCACGCTCAGCCTATTGTTTACCACGAAATTAGTAAATCTAAAAGACGAAACACCACTTCAATAGTGGTTTCTTTGGGTTTTGTAGAAGTTGACATAACAGATAACACGATTACAAAAAAGGTAGACCTTTTTGCCCAAAAAGGTCTACCTTTTTTGAAGAAACCGTCAACCTTTTTTGAAGAAATAGTTACCCTCTTCTGAATATATCCAATTGTGAGACTGGAGTAAGTTTGGAGAAATAAAAAAGGAGATGTGCTGTTATAACACATCTCCTCTTTCTTATTTTGTATTTTATGATTATCTAACCTGAATAACCAAGTATTTGCTTGTGCTCCAGAAGGTCTGTGGGTCAGTGATACGGAGAACATACTGTCCGTTTGTATCAGTTGTCAGCGTGTAGCTGCTGCTTGGATGAGCAGTCAACAGATGAGCACTCTTGCTGTAAAGCTTGATTTCCTTGTTAACACGGATATCAATCTTTGTGAAGTAACCCTTGTTGAAAGAACCCTGAAGAACCTTACCACCATCGAGGATGCGCTGTGCCTTCAACTCGCTCTTAGTACCGAATACATACCAACCAGTATTCAACTGCTTGTCCTGTGTATTGATAGTCTCAGTCTTCTGGTTGCTCTCTGTCTGGAGATTCTCTTTCTCCTTGGTGAGGTTTTCCTTCTCTGCTGTAAGGTTCTCCTTATCAGTCTTGAGATTAGTAACATCCGTATTCAAACCAGTGATAGTCTCATCAAGCTCCTTAATATGGATATTCTTTGACTCCAACTCAGCACGCAACTGCTTCAACTCAGTCTCCTTTGCACTCAATTGACTTGTCAGACGGCTAAGAGTTTCCTTCATTGCATCACCCTTAAAGCCTGTCTCGCGTAACTGCTGCTGCAACTTCTTGATGAGTTCACGGTTTTCCTGCATACGCTGAGCGATGAACTGGATATTCTCCTTCATCTGTTCTGTCTTGTTAGCAGCTTCACCATTCTTAGCAATCGTCACACGATTCTCTGCTTCGTTGATAGCAGCAAAACCCTGCTGAATATCATTCAGCGTTCCCATCATATCGTTAATCTCGTGATCACGTGCATCGATAATATTACGCAATGAATCATTCTGTATTTCGGATGGATTCAAAGCCGACTTCTTTCCTTGATTGCAGGATGCCAGTGCAAGTACTCCACATACTGCTAAAACTAAAAGTTTATTCATACATTATTTATTTTATCCGTTTGTTTCTTCCTTTCAGAAGACTTTACTTTTTCTTTTCCTGCCACTACAATGACAAACTCACCACGTGGTTCTGTCTCTTTGAAGTGGGCTATTACTTCATCCAATGTACCTCGAACGCTCTCTTCATGCAGCTTTGAAATCTCACGACAACAACTTACTTGTCGCTCTGCTCCAAACACCTCAGCGAACTGTTCCAAGGTTTTCACAACTCTATAAGGTGACTCATAGAATATCATTGTACGCGTTTCATCAGCCAAACTCTCTAAATGAGTCTTACGTCCCTTCTTCTGAGGGAGGAATCCTTCAAAGCAAAAGCGGTCACAAGGCAAGCCACTTGACACCAATGCTGGTACAAAAGCGGTAGCTCCCGGAAGCGTCTGAACAGTTATTCCATTGGCTGCAGCCTCACGAGCGAGGAAGAATCCAGGGTCACTAATACCCGGAGTTCCCGCATCTGAGATCAGTGCAACCGTCTCACCAGCTTTTAATCTATTGACTATACCAGCAGAACTTGCATGTTCATTGAATTTATGATGAGACATAAGACGATTCTTAATCTCAAAATGTTTCAACAAGATACCCGATGTACGAGTATCCTCACACAAAACTAAATCAGCTTCCTTTAGGATTCTGATAGCACGGAGGGTCATATCCTCCATGTTTCCAACTGGTGTCGGTACGAGATATAATGTTCCCATTGTTGGTTGCAAATGTAAAGTAAATGAACAGAAGGACAAAATAAATTAGCTTTTTTTACATAACAATCATGTCCGTTTGCAAGGAAAAAGACAAAGTAACAATGATGTTATAATTTTAAAGAATAAATACTACTATCTACGAAAAAATACAACTTCATTCTACAAATTAACTTTCAGTTCTCTTTTATTTTCCGCTAAGAAGACAAAGAACACACTTCCTCAATAACTTTTAACGCTTATAGTATGACTATTCCTCGTAATTTATCTATCTTTGCAATAACTATGGCAAAGATAGATAATCATAATGGAGAAAGACGTCGTCAAGGGCGTATTGAGGTGATATGTGGCAGTATGTTCTCTGGTAAAACAGAAGAACTCATTCGTCGTATGAAGCGTGCTAAGTTCGCAAAGCAGAAGGTTGAGATCTTTAAACCTTCTATTGACACACGTTATTCGGACGAGGATGTAGTCAGTCATGACCAGAACTCCATCCATTCCACCCCTATTGATTCATCTGGAAACATTCTCCTTCTTGCCTCAGACATTGACGTCGTGGGTATTGACGAGGCCCAATTCTTAGACGAAGGACTAACAGATGTGTGCAACAAGTTAGCATACAACGGTGTGCGTGTTATCATTGCAGGCCTCGACATGGACTATAAGGGTGTTCCTTTCGGCCCTATCCCAGCTCTTTGCGCTATTGCTGACGAGGTAACAAAGGTGCATGCAATCTGCGTGAAGTGTGGTGCCTTGGCATACGTTAGCCATCGTCTCATTGCCGACAATCGACGAGTGATGCTCGGAGAGCAGCAGGAATACGAGCCTCTATGCCGTGAATGCTACAAGAAGGCGACACAGGAAGAAGCAAACAAAAACGTTTAAAAAGACTTATGAGACAAACAATTACTTTCGATAAGTTCATCCGTTGGGCACTTATAGCACTTGCTGTTCTAACAGTTGGATTTATCATCAACGAACTATCTGAGGTACTCCTACCCTTCTTCATAGCATGGTTATTAGCTTATCTCCTCTATCCGATTGTTAAGTTTGTACAGTATAAACTACACGTACCAGGCAGAGCTTTAAGTATTATAGTCACCCTACTATTTGTTATAGCCATCTTTGCTGCTATCTTCTATTTCATTGTTCCGCCAATGATAGACCAAGTAGATCGATTCATGCACATAGCCAATCGCTATCTAAACGAGACGACTCACACAAACAATGTATCGACAATGGTGCAGCAGTGGATTAAGGAGAACCAATATGAAATCGAACGATACCTAAAGAGTCCAGACTTTAGAAACACCATCAGGACCGCTATGCCGAAGCTCTTCTCGGTAATAGGACAGACGGCGAGTGTCGTTCTCTCCGTCATTGCCTCATGTATCACCCTGCTGTATATGTTCTTTATTCTGCTCGATTATGAGGTTCTGACTGATAATTGGATTAAGATATTCCCTAAGAATGCACGCCCTTTCTGGGCCGGACTGGCACAAGACGTAGAGCGAGAACTCAATAACTACATCCGTGGCCAAGGATTGGTATCACTCTGTATGGGAGTACTCTTCTGTATTGGCTTCACCATTATAGACTTCCCAATGGCTATCGGACTGGGCATACTCATTGGTATTCTCAACCTTGTACCTTATCTTCACACCTTTGCCCTCGTCCCAACAGCATTCTTGGCACTGCTCAAAGCGGCTGATACAGGGCAGAATTTCTGGATTATCTTTGGGTCGGCTTTGGCCGTGTTTGCCATCATACAGGCCCTTATGGATATGGTGATAACACCGAAAATAATGGGTAAAGCCATGGGACTTAACCCTGCTATCCTACTCCTCTCACTCTCTGTATGGGGCGCCCTCTTGGGTTTTATCGGACTTATCATAGCCCTTCCACTCACCACACTCATCATTGCCTACTGGCAACGATACGTAACAAAGGATATCGACAAAGACGGGATAGAGGTACTATCGACCCTCACAGAGGACGCAAAAGAGACGAAAGAGTAAACTTATCATCCATTAGTTATAAAGAAAACGGCTCTCCTTTTCATTCGAGAAGGAGAGCCGTTTTCTTTATAATCACCTCACAGATGATGCTTCAGAAACGTTACTTGCGTCATTGATTACACGTATGACTCCAAGAATTTGATAGTTCCTGAAACCTTGACAACCGTTGTTGTAGCAGGAAGGAGCACACTCTCACCTGCACGGAAAGAGATAGTATTACCCTCGGCATCGGTTATCTCACCTTCACCCTTCAGTCCAACGAAGATGACAAAAGAATCCAAATCGCTATAATCAAGCGTCATTGGTTCTGTAAGATCATAAACAGATGTGGTGAAGTAAGGACAGCTAACGAGTTCTACAGGCTCATTCTGACGTGCCTCATACTGTGTACGATAGTCTGGATAGACAGTATAATCAATACACTCAGCCGCCTCCTTGGTATGCAACTGGCGATAATTGCCCGCTGCATCCTGACGCTTGAAGTCATAAATACGATAGGTTACATCACTTGTCTCCTGTATCTCTGCCAAGAAACAGCCTGCACCAATAGAGTGAATACGACCTGCTGGCAAGAAGAATACGTCGCCCTCCTTAACAGGATATTCTGACAAAGCCTCAGTAATGGTATCATTTTCAACCATTTCCTTGTACTGTTCTGGTGTAATCTGTTGCTTCAGACCACTGCGAAGAGATGCATCTGCATCGCTTTCCATTACATACCACATCTCTGTCTTACCACGACCGAAACCCTGTGCTTGTGCCTGCTCGTCCGTTGGATGAACCTGAATAGAAAGCTGCTCGCGTGCATCAATGAACTTAACAAGCAGAGGGAACTCATTACCAAAGCGTTCATAGTTCTCCTTACCCACCAGTTTATCCTTCAAAGTCTCAACAAGTTTGTTCAGTGTCCAGCCTTTGTATTCGCCATTAGAGACAACACTCTCGTTGTCCTTAACACCTGAAATTTCCCAGCTTTCGCCCACTTGCTTCTGATCAGAAGTCAAATGCTTGAAAGGTACTATCTTTTCTCCACCCCAAAGGATAGACTTCAAAAGAGAATTAAACTTAAACATTTCCATTTTTTATTGCTATTTTGATGTATCAAACTTTATAATAACGAAACCAATCTATGGTCTCATTTGTACTGCAAAGTTACACTTTAATCAGTAGATTACCAAGAAAACTGATAGAAAGGCGTTGTTTCATTCTCCTCTAAAAGACAGAGAGAAGATTGTCATATCGCATGATTACACAACTGACTTTCACCTTTATTTCTACTCTATTCCTACTAATAGATAACAAGAAACTATCCATCAGTTTCTGCATCGCGGTTTATATCAACAAAAAAGCTGTTGTTTAGCTTATGTAGAAGATAGGTTTAGACTTATTAAACCTTAACTTTACAAAGCTCAAACAACAGCTTTAACATATCATTTTACTTAATTTCAGACATTCGTTTTGTCTGCTTCTGAATAATCTTCAGTGTTGATTTGTCTATTACATACACACTGTAGAATCCTTGTGGCTCGTGTGCTGGATCGCAGGTGAAGTCGTCTCCTGCCTGCCAACGCTCATGACGAGGTTTTCCATAACCACCCCAACCCCAGAAATTACAACCAACAAGGAGTCCACCGTTCGCTGCGTTCTCTGCAACTGCTTCCATAACATACTTGTAATAAGCATCGCGCGCCTTTGTTGTACTCTTCAGTGAGAATGAGAAACCATCACGAGGATAACCAAACTCTTCAAGAACAAGTGGCTTATTAAGACGTTTGCAAATGGCAAGATGGTTGTCGATATATTCTTGTGTCTGCTTAAAACTTGCCTTAAGGTCCTCTTTTAGATGTGTCTTTCTTGCCCATTGCCAGTTGTATGGCCAAATGTGAATATTGCAATAGTCCACATTCTTATCTGCACAGATACGCTCAAAGCAGCCATAATCACGCTCACAACCGAAGACACCTTCACTTCCAAGGCTTATCAGATGGTTCTGATCAAGACTGCGAACGAGTGCTGTAGCCTCTGAAAGCCACTTCTCAAACTCTGGTAAAGCTTCCTTTGAGAAAGCACGAGGCTCGTTACAAATCTGCCAAGACATGATTGTAGGGTCATCAACATACTTGATACCAGAGTATCGGTTGGTACGACTAAGGATAAAGCGAATATGCTCATAGAACATTAAATGTGCCTTCTGATTAGCCGCAAACTTGCTGGCAAACTTTGTATAAGCGCCATAGCCGTCTCTACGTGGTATCAAAGCTGGTCCCTCATCAGCCCACTCCAAATAAGCACCATAGCCTCCACTCCACTCCCAAGAGTTGGTAAGATAAAGTACAGCAACCATCTTTCGCTTGCTCATCTCAGTTAAAAGATAGTCTAATCCTGCAAGAATAGAATCGTTATATACACCCGGACGAGACTGTAAGACAGGCTCTATCTTATCCTCAACACTGGGCAAACCATCTGCACCAACCAAAATACGGAGGTTATCAATACCCAAACGCTGCATCTCATCGAGTTCGCGACGAAGGCGCGCACGGTCTCCTCCCGGTCCTTCAGAGCCAAGTATAGGTCCATACCAGAAGTTTGCTCCCACATAATAGTAGGGTTTTCCACCACGAACAAAGCGTCCGTTCTTTACTTTCACAAAGTCACCGGCCATCATATTTACAGCCATTGCCAAGGCAATAATTGCCATAAAAACTCTTTTCATATATTAGTAGTAAGTCGAAATATTACCAACTTTACGAGCAATGTTTCCCTTTTAGGGAAGATGCATCTACTTATTAATACACCTAAAGCAAGTTTTTCCCTTACCCACATTGCTATTTTTAGAAGAATAAATCGTTCTTCCGTCCAAATGTTTGGACGCTTTTCGTATTGCTTTAACAAAAGAAACGAAGTTACACATTAAGCAAAAACATGGCAAAGACAGTCAACTATCTACCCTATTATCATCTCCTTTTATTAAAAACCTTTTCATTTTAAGACTTCGAGAAACCGCAGGCAAGGGTTTGAAAAATTATTACATAATTTCAAGAAAAACATCTATAAATAACGACAAAAGCATATACAAGAAGTAGATTTGCAACCAACAGCAAATCAATTAGTTATAAAATAGTAAAGTAAAAGGTGCTTAATTGTACATCAAAAGGGCGTTAGTAAGGGGCTTAAAGGGCGTCTTTTGCAAGCCAGTTGGGCGTCTTTTAGAAGCCAAAAGAGCATGTCTTGGTTTTGAAGAGTATGAAAATAGTTTACAAACTTCAACTAATAAGAGAATACGTTGTTTGTAGAAGACAGATAGATATATGGGTCTTCAGGATTTTGGACTGATAAGTTTTGCCATTTAAGGTTAGGTTTCTGACGATATGTCACACGGAGAAAAGGAGAGGACGGAGGATTATAAGGAAAAGCAATGGAAGTCACGGAGGCACCGTCGGTGCATAGAGCGACGGAGTTTGTTTGCCATTTCTATTAGTAATTTATACACAAAACGTTTATCCCAAAATAGTTATCAAGAATCTGTACGCTACGCCTCCGTCGCTCTTTGTGCCGTCGGCACCT
>ERZ1674235.29-NODE-29-length-38408-cov-4.536412_pt1 | contig 38408 bp, 24 predicted proteins | sample MGYA00581203_ERZ1674235 | MGnify/ENA primary metagenome ERZ1674235 (study PRJEB41354, sample SAMEA4873307) | human saliva metagenome | biome: human-associated habitat [ENVO:00009003]; feature: mouth environment [ENVO:08000002]; material: saliva material... | reverse complement strand
GTGGGAGGTTATATTTTTCTGCAAGTTTCAGACCTTCCGTCACATGGCTGATGATGATACGTGCACTCTCAAGGTCGTTTAGCTTGTCATGTGGGTTGATACCTGCCTGATTCTCGGTAAAGAATGCAGGGTTGAGCATCTTACCAATATCATGATAAAGCGCACCAGTACGAACCAACTGGCTCTTTGCACCGATTCTACTGGCTATTTCTGTGGCAAGATTACCGACCGTGATAGAGTGCTGGAAGGTACCAGGAGCAACCTCACTGAGTCGGCGTAGCAGTTCATTGTTTGTGTTTGACAACTCAAACATTGTTACGGTAGACACGAAGCCGAAAGTCTTCTCGATGACCAACATCAATGGATAGGTAAAGAGAAGGAAGAAACCATTAACCGCAAAGTGGTAATACATGGTGCGATCAAGCTTCGAGAAATCGTCTGCCTGTATGAGTTGGAGTGATAAGTACACTGCTGCTGAGGTAATTGTGACAAGGAGTGCGGTAAGGAAGATTTGACTTCTCTTTGATAATTCGCGTAAAGAATAAATCGCCACGAGGCCAGCAACAAACTGTACGATAATGAACTCGTATTGATATTTGACAGCCACCGCACAGATAAGTACCATTGTCATGTGTCCTATGAAGGCTGTTCGTGAGTCCATAAACACACGGAAGAATATCGGAGCCATACTGAATGGAAGGATATACACACTCAGAATGTTATGTTCCATCATCAAGGATGTGAGGATAGGATAGACGACTATCATCACATAAAGCAGCGAGATGGAGCGTGGTTTGTTAAAATAATCTTTTCTGAAGAGTGCCAAGTAGAGTGTGAAAAGGCAAATGAAGATTAGGACGTAGATGGTCTGTCCGATGAATGTAGATGTTATCTCGTCTTCAGTAGCCTTGCGTTTCTCCATTGCTTGCTCAAAGGAATTAAGCACACGATAGGTCTTTGCATCGACAATGTCACCACGATCGATGATGCGTTGTCCCTCCAATACCATGCCTGAAGCCTGCGGAATAAGACTTAGCATATCGTTCATCTCCGTCTCACTACGGTCTTTGTCATAGACAAGGTTTGCCTCTATGTAGTCGTTAAGATTACATTGCTGAAGTACGGAACGCTTCGGACCTAACAAAGGGTCCATGAAAAGCTGCTCATAGGCACCGAGAGTAGAGTAGGTTTTATTAATAGGTACACTCACCGCCTGCTTACCAGTTACGACACGGATGTAATGGTTGCTGTCCTTGGCAAGTGTAGAGTACTGTTGTGGATCAATGACTCCAGCCTCATAGATTTCGTGTAGCCGGTGGGCAATCGCATCGATATAGTCTTTTGACAAGCCTGGTATACCATCCTTGTATGCCTGCTTAAACTGTTCAATCTTCTTCTGTTCAACCGTTTGGTTAATGTTGTAATAAGGTTGGAAATGCTTTGTGATAGAGTCTTTCTCAACCTTCAACGCAGCATCAGTCTTAAAGATAGGGAAGTCGAACTTAGCAATCAACTGTCCGTACATCCATGGTTTTCCTTCGTCATAATGGAAAAGTTTACCTTGCGTACGGGGTAAAAATAGCACTATCAAAACGACGGCAACGATGATCAAGGCTACTCTTGAGACCATGTTCCGCCAATAGGGGTTGCTTATGTTTTTGAATCTTATCATCTTATATATTGTTTCGTAAATGTTATAACAAGCTGTTGTAACTTGTTGCGTAATCCTCTAACAACTTGCGAAAATACTAAAAATATAGCGGATAGTCAAAAAAAAGCATTAATTTTGCAGGAAAATATAATATTTAAGACAATGGCAGAAAGAAATGTGAGAGTGCGTTTTGCTCCAAGTCCAACAGGTGCTTTGCATATTGGTGGTGTGCGTACTGCTTTGTATAACTACCTTTTCGCTCGTCAACATGGCGGCAAACTTATCTTCCGTATTGAAGACACAGACTCTAATCGTTTTGTTCTAGGGGCAGAGGAATATATCCTCGACTCTTTTGATTGGTTAGGTATTAAGTTTGATGAGGGTGTTAGCTTTGGTGGCGAACATGGTCCTTATCGTCAGAGTGAACGTCGTGATATTTATAAAAAGTACGTCAATCAGCTTTTAGAAGCTGGTAAGGCATACATTGCTTTTGATACTCCAGAGGAGTTGGATGCGAAGCGTAAGGAAATTGAAAACTTCCAGTACGACGCACACACTCGTCTACAGATGCGTAACTCTTTGACAATGTCAAAGGAGGAAGTTGAAAGTCTGATAGAAGATGGCCAACAATATGTTGTTCGTTTCAAGATAGAACCAGGTGAGGAAGTTCATGTTAATGATATGATTCGTGGTGATGTTTGCATCAAGACAGATATCCTTGATGATAAAGTTCTGTTTAAGAGCGCAGACGAATTACCAACTTATCACCTTGCAAACATCGTTGATGATCACTTGATGGAAATCTCTCACGTTATTCGTGGTGAGGAGTGGCTGCCAAGTGCACCATTGCATGTGTTGCTTTATCGTGCTTTTGGCTGGGAAGATAGTATGCCACGCTTTGCCCATCTGCCACTGTTGTTGAAGCCAGAGGGTAAGGGTAAGCTCAGTAAACGTGATGGTGACCGCCTTGGTTTCCCTGTGTTCCCATTGGAGTGGCACGACCCTAAGACAGGTGAAGTAAGTTCAGGCTATCGTGAGAGTGGCTATTTCCCAGAGGCAGTAGTCAACTTCTTGGCACTTTTGGGCTGGAACCCTGGTACAGAACAGGAACTCTTCTCGCTTGAGGAACTTGTAAAAGCATTTGATATCACGAAGTGTTCAAAGAGTGGAGCTAAGTTTGACTATCAAAAGGGTATGTGGTTTAACCACGAATACATCCTCCAAAAGTCTGATGATGAGATAGCACAACTCTTTGCACCAATCGTAGCTAATAATGGCATCGAGGCTACTATGGAGCAGGTGACACAGGTTGTACACATGATGAAAGACCGTGTTAGCTTCGTGAAAGAACTTTGGGAGCTTTGCTCTTTCTTCTTCATTGCACCAACAAGCTATGATGAGAAGACTGTTAAGAAACGTTGGAAGGAATATTCTGCACAGCAGATGAGCGAGCTTGCTGATGTCTTGGAGGGAATAGAAGACTTCAGTGTTGAAGGTCAGGAACCTATTGTTTTGAAGTGGGTAGAGGACAAAGGCTATAAGCTTGGTGATATCATGAACGCATTCCGACTCACCCTTGTTGGTATTGGTAAGGGTCCTGGAATGTTCGATATATCTGCTTTCCTTGGCAAAGAGGAAACCTTGAAGCGTATGCACAAGGCTATTGAGGTGTTGGGATAAGCACCTTGAAAGGCTAAATTAATTGAGCCGAGTATGTATAATATAATAATGTATGTCATCCAGTTTGGTATCGCTGTGGGTAGTCTTTTCAATGAAAAGCTACGCAAGATGTTGCGAGGCGAACAGGAGGCAGTGCGGATTTTACGTGAGAAGGTGGAGCCAGACGCTCAATATGTTTGGTTTCATGCTGCTTCATTGGGCGAGTTCGAACAAGGTCGCCCTTTGATAGAGCAGATACGAAAAGACTATCCGCAATATAAGATTCTGCTTACTTTCTTTTCTCCTTCTGGTTATGAGGTGAGGAAGAATTATGAGGGCGCAGACATCATCACCTACCTTCCTATAGATACGGTGGGCAATGCACGCAGATTCCTACGTGCAGTTCGTCCTGTCATGGCGTTCTTTATCAAGTATGAATTCTGGTATAATTACCTGCATATCCTGCAGTATCGTGATATACCAGTCTATAGTGTGTCAAGCATTTTCCGTCCAGATCAAATCTTCTTTAAGTGGTATGGTCGTGGTTATGGTCGTGTCTTGAAGTGCTTTAGCCGTTTCTTTGTTCAGAATGAGGAGAGCAAGGAACTCTTGAATAAGATAGGAATCTCTGACGCTGTTGTTGTGGGTGATACTCGCTTCGACCGTGTTCTGCAAATCAAGGAGGCAAGCAAGAGACTGCCATTGGTGGAGAAGTTCGTCAATAGGGATGCTACTGATAGAAAGAAAGTCTTTGTGGCAGGATCATCATGGCAGCCTGATGAGGAAATCTTCCTTAAGTACTTTAATGAGAATAGGGACTGGAAACTTATTATTGCACCGCACGTTATCGGAGAAGATCATCTAAAGACTATCCTCTCACTGATAAAGGATAAGAAGGTAATACGCTACACACAGGCAATAGAAGAGAATGTTGCTGATGCAGATGTATTGATTATCGATTGTTTTGGTTTGTTATCATCGATTTATCATTATGGTGATGTCGCCTACGTCGGTGGTGGTTTCGGTGTAGGAATCCACAATGTTCTTGAGGCTGCTGTGTGGGATATGCCAGTTCTCTTTGGTCCTAATAACAAGCATTTTGCTGAAGCACAAGGACTCTTGCGTGATGGTGGTGGCTTTGAAGTTTTCGACCTTGAAAGTTTTAGTTTGTTGATGAATCACTTAGCTGAAGATGAAGAATATCGCTCTGCTTGTGGTTCTTTGGCAGGTACTTATGTCGAGAGTTTGGCAGGTGCTACAAATAAAGTTCTAAGCAACGTAAAGTTATGAAATATCAGATAACGTGTGATAACTGTGGAACACAGTTTATTGTTGAGGCTGAAGAAGGACAGACAATCGAGTGTACTTGTCCTCATTGTCATGGTGTCATGGAGGTTACATTGCCTTTGGTGAGTGCTGGTCAGCAGTATGAACAACCTACAGGCTTTACCCCACAGGCACAGCAGGTACAAGGAGAAACGCACAAGAAAGATAGCAATGCAATCCTTTGGGGCGTTGTTATCGGTCTACTTCTATTGACTGGTGGTGTAGGTGCTTATTTCACTTTCGGCTCTTCTTCGCCAGAAACACCTGTGACTGATAGCATCCCTAATGATACGATTCCATATGAATCTCCTATTCAAGTAGAGCAAACTCCATCTGTTGATACTGTGGCAACAGCCCCGGCAGAGCCTGAGCAGAAGGAAGAAGAGCAAGTTGAAGAACAGCCAGAAGAAGGTGCAGATACCATTGCTGTACCAGGACACGATGAGTAACTTCAACGATACACATAACGAATAAAACAGAAATATATACATGGGAAAGATTATTTTAACAGGTGACCGCCCTACAGGTAAACTTCACTTGGGTCACTACGTGGGTTCTCTCCGCCGTCGTGTGGAACTTCAGAACCTCGGAGACTACGATAAGATGTTTGTCTTTATGGCAGACGTACAGGCATTGACAGATAATGCTGACAACCCAGAGAAGATTCGACAGAATATTATTGAGGTAGCTTTAGATTATCTCTCTGCTGGCTTGAGTCCAGAGAAATGTACACTCTACATACAGAGTCAGATTCCTGAAATAGCCGAACTGACCACTTTCTTGATGAATCTTGTCAGCGTAAGCCGTGTTCAGCGTAACCCAACGGTGAAGACTGAGATTAAGATGCGCAACTTTGAAGCTAATATACCAATGGGCTTCTTTGCTTATCCTGTTTCTCAGGCTGCTGATATTGCTGCTTTTAAGACTACTACTGTCCCTGCAGGTGAGGACCAAGAGCCTATGTTGGAGTTGACACGTGAACTCGTACGTCGCTTCAATCAGATTTATGCACCAGTACTCGTTGAGCCTGCTATTATGTTGCCAGAGAACGCTACGGCACGTCGTCTGCCTGGTACAGATGGTAAGGAGAAGATGAGTAAGAGTCTTGGTAACTGTATCTATCTCTCTGACGACGCTGACACAGTATGGAAGAAGGTGAAGACAATGTACACTGACCCAACTCACTTGAATGTGTCTGACCCAGGTCATGTTGAGGGTAATGCTGTGTTTACTTACCTTGATACCTTCTCAACCGATGAGGACTTCGCTGAATTCTGGCCAGAGTTCCAGAATCTTGATGAGTTGAAAGCTGCTTATACAACCGGTGGTATCGGTGATATGAAGTGTAAGAAGTTGCTCAATAGTGTCTTGAACAAGATGTTGGACCCAATCCGTGCGCGCCGTCGTGAGTACGAACAGGATATTCCAGAGATCTATAATATCCTCAAAAAGGGTTCATTGGAAGCACGCGAAACTGCAGCCCAGACTATGGATGAGGTGCGTGCAGCTATGCAGATTAACTACTTTGAGGATACCGACTTGATTCAGAGTCAGGCTGAGCGATTCAGACAGAAGTAAGTCTTTAGCTCTGCTTTAAAGTCATATAGCAGTCTTATTCTATCTTTTTATAGAAGGAATAAGACTGTTTTTTGTGTCTAATAGTCTTGCAGTTAGTACTTTTGATTAAGTTTTCTTACCTGTTCTAACGTATGTGCGAACGCCCCGCACGTATGGTGCGGACGCCTAACACCATTGGTGCGGAGGCTTAGCACGCTACAATAAGTCCTAATTCTTCGAACGATTTATTGGTCGGAAAGAACCATAATACTAACAGTAAACCATGCTTTAACCCAATTCGGTCATTAGAGCCTAAGCATATTTTGTTTTATTATCGAGCAGATTGTTTGGCTTTGGTGCGCAGGCGTAGCGGGCTACGTCAAGCTACAAAGACAGACAAAATGCCGATAAGAAAATAAAAGATGTTAGGAAACAATACCATACCATAGTAATAATGTACATATTGTGGTCTAATGACCGATTTGGGTTTAAAGCCTCAGTTATTATTTATATTGAGTGGAGGAGGGTAGATGAAGAATCCCTTTTCGTCTGATAGTCAGTAGAGTTTACACTCGTCTTGATTAAAATTAATGATTATTTAGAAAATATTTCTTAGCATAATTTGTGTCAAATAAAAAAAGTCCCTACATTTGCCTATATCAACCTAAACAATATATAACATCGGCAAATGGCGTTCTGCGGAAAGGGGAATAATACCTCCTCTCGTAATAAGTCATTAATAGCGTGAACATAAATAGAATATCATATTAATAATTTTATATCCTTTCGTACTACTGTAGACATGACGCTCTTTGTCAACAGTTTGCGGAGGAACTAAACAATCTTTACTATTAAAAGTTAGATGCGCATGATTTTACACATCAAGCCAATCGGTTTTACGTTATGCATGGGTGTATCTTTCTTGATGCCTACGCAAGGATTTGCAGTGCCAAAGCTGCCTGTTCAAAGCGTACAGCAATCAGGGAAATGCACGGGTATTATTCTTGACGAACAAGGAGAGCCTATCATTGGTGCCACTGTTCAAGTGAAAGGTACAAGTAATGGAGCTGTTACTGATTTAGACGGTCGCTTCTCTTTATCAAACATTCCTCCTGGTAGTATTATTGTTATTAGCTACATTGGTATGGATACCAAGGAGGTGAAATGGGATGGTCAGGAAATTAAAGTGACGTTGAAGGAGGAACAGCATGCCCTCAACGAACTTATCGTGACAGGTTATGGTGGTCAACAGAAGCGTGCTACGTTGACAACAGCTATCTCTAAGATGGATAATAAGGTGTTAGATGCGGCAGCTTTCTCAAATGTCGGTAGTGCATTGCAGGGTAGTGTGACAGGTCTTCAGGTTGTCAATAGCTCTGGTCAGCCAGGTACTGCGCCTTCTATCACCTTGCGTGGTGGTGCTTCTATCACTGGAAGTGCTCCTGCATTGATTATCGTTGATGGTGTTGAGCGCACTTTGTCAGAGATTAACCCATCTGATATCGAGTCAATTGAAGTTTTGAAGGATGCGGCGTCAACTGCAATTTATGGCGCGAGAGCAAACGGTGGTGTAATCCTTGTTACAACAAAGCGTGCTCAAGCAGGAACTTCCAGCATTAATTATCGTTTGAAAGTGGGTGCCAACTTCAAGCGTGATGACTATAAGTTCATGAATGCCCGTAACTATCTTTACTATAACCGAATGGGTTTCAAGCGTTATGCTGATGCTATGGAAGGACACGGAAGGGCTGCTAATGTCGATGCACAGAATGGTTATTCTGGTCGTGGATATACTGATTACACTCCACGTACGGATGTTATGTATTACGATGCAACCAATCCTGAGCACCAAAGACTGCTAACTGAAGAAGGATGGGAGGTTATGGACGACCCTTACTATGGTGCAACAAATGGTGCAAAGCTTATCTTTAAGGATTATGGAGGTCTTTTAGAAGATGCAATCTACCATAATCAAACCCTTACACAAGACCATTATCTGAGCTTTAGTGGTGCTAATAACATGGGTTCTTTTGTAGCTTCATTAGGTTACTATAATGAGAATGGTGTTGTACGTAATACTTCTTTCCGTCGTTTCACTGGTAGCGTGAAGGGTGATTATCAAATCAAGCCTTGGCTGAAGGTGCGTGCTGGTGCACAATACACCTGGTTTACAAAGCCAGATAGTTATTTTGGCTCATGGAGTTCTTTGTTCTATCGTACCCGTTCACAGCGTCCTACATGGAATCCTTACCTTGCTGATGGTTCTCCAGCACCAGGTTGGAGTAGCTCAGATGGTAACTATATGTATTGGAATGATAAACTCACGATGGAGAATGGTTCACGTTCAGAAACCTTCAACATAGGTTTTGACTTGACATTAATACCTAAGCATCTGAAGATGTCAGCCAATGGATCTATTTATCATGTGCTGAATCAGAATGAAAGCTTCAATAAAGCTTATTACACACAGAGCAATCCTAATAGCATCAATACGACACGTCGTGCATATGCTTATATGATGAAGGATACACAGATACAGCTTAATACGATATTGAATTACTTCGATACGTTTGCTGAGCATCATAATGTTGACTTTATGTTGGGTGCGGAGTATTATGATTATAACTACTTCTGGATGAATGCCTCTACAAAGAATTCACCTACAGATGATATCCCTACACTCAATGCTGGTGCTGACAAGGATAGCAATCCAAAGTCTGAGAAGTCTGGTAATCGTATCGAGTCTCTCTTCGGACGCTTCAATTATGATTACAAACAGAAGTATTTGCTTAGCTTTACTTTCCGCTATGATGGTAACTCTAAGCTAAAAGATAACCGTTGGGGTTTCTTCCCTGGTATCTCTTTGGGTTGGAACATGATGGAAGAAGACTTCTGGAAGGAGTCTAAGTTGTCGAATTTTATTAGCAATATCAAACCTCGTATTAGTTATGGTAGCAATGGTAATGTGAGCGGTATTGGTGATTTCTATATCTATGGAATCTATGATCAACTTACAAACTATCATGGTAATACTGCTTTCTACGATCGTTCGCTTGTGAATACAGCCTTAAAGTGGGAGCAGAGTCATACGTTTGAGGCTGGTCTTGACCTCGGTTTCTTTAAGAATCGTTTGTCATTGATTCTCGATTACTACGTTCGTAATACGAGTAATCTGCTTCAGAGCGTGAGTCTTCCTTCCTACTTAGGTTTCTCTTCTATCCAAACAAACTTGGGTAAGTTGCGTAATCAAGGATTTGAAATGGAGGTGCGTGCTACTCCTATTCACCTGAAGAACAGCTTCCGTTGGGACCTCTCTTTCAACCTCTCAACTGTAAAGAATACGATTATTCAGCTTCCTAAGAGTGACCGTCCATTCAATCAACTTCAAGGAGTAGAGGTTGCTGCGGGCAAGGTTGGCGCTGATGGAAAGACTCCTACTAAGTGGATTGGTGGTTATCGTGAGGGTGGAACACTCGGAGAACTCTATGGTTACAGTCAAGACCATATCTTCAAAGATTGGGATGATGTAAAGGCACATGCTAATAAGCGTATTGATAATATTGCGAAATTGTATGGTCCTGGACTTGCAGATGAGGTAAACCCACAGACTGGAGTGCTTTATAAGAACTCAACAGGATGGAAACCTATTGAGCCTGGTGATGTATGCTGGGAGGATATCAACGAAGATGGTATTATCAACTCACTCGATCGTAAGGTGTTGGGTAACTCAAGACCAACGGTAACAGGAGGTTGGACAAGTACGTTAAGCTATAAGAACCTCTCATTATTTGCTCGTTTCGATTACGCTTTGGGTCATACAATCTACAATGATCTCAAGGCTCGCTCTATGGGACAATATCAAGGCCAGTTCAATCTTATAGAGAATGTACAAGATATGTGGACTGAAACCAATCCTGGTGCCAGCTATCCAGCATTCAGTTATGCCGACCAGTTGAATAAGCAGAACATCTGGCGTGAAGGCTCTAAGTTCTTTGAGAAGGCTGGTTACATGGCTTTGCGTGAGATAACATTGAGTTATACCTTACCAAGAACATGGATTAAGGCAATGAAGATGGCGAATGCCAATGTTTATGTGACAGGACAGAACCTCTTCTATCTTACCCCTTATGACGGAGCTTCTCCTGAAGCAATCTTGGACGGATATGACTACGGTCGTTACCCAACTCCTCGCACACTTATCTTTGGATTAAACGTTACATTTTAATTAAGCAATGTTACTTACAATGAAAAAGTTACTATCCTATATAACAGCTGCAGCTCTCAGCCTTTCGCTGACAGGCTGTATGGACATTGAGCCAGTTAGTACTATTACCGATGCAAACTACTGGAAGAATCCAGATCAAGTACAAGCTTTCAATCAAGGACTGAGTTCTTGGATGCGAAGCTATGCTGATAAGTATATCGTCTGGGGTGAGATGCGAAGTAATATCTATAGTGGAACCTCTTTTAGTGGTGAGGCTCCACAGGGTTATGAGCGTCTATGGAATAACACACTTGAGAAGAGTAGTGCGGTAGTAGGCAACTATGGAGGTCTTTATACTGGTATCAACCAAATCAATTTGATGATAGATAAGGTGAATGAAGCCGGCTATCTGACAGATGCGGAGAAGACTAACTACCTTGCCGGTGCTTATGGTATGCGTGCTTTCTTGTATTTCCAGTTGCTCCGTACCTATGGTGATGTTATAGTTTATCTACAGCACACGGAGGGCAAGACTATTGACTTAGGTAAGGTTGCCCGTAAGCAGGATGCAGCTGCTGACGTAATGAAGCAGATTAAGGCAGATATCTCGGCTTCAGAAACCGCTTATAACAATAACTATAAGTTCACCAACGGTCGTACTTATTGGTCACTTGCTGCAACCAAGATGCTTAAAGGTGAGGTATATCTGTGGAGTGGAAAGCAGATGGGTGGTGGTGCAGCAGATTATCAGACCGCCCTTGCTGCTTATCAAGAGGTTCAGAATAATGCCGATGTAAGTTTGCTTGACAACTTTGAAGATGTCTTTGCATATGATAACAAGGAGAATAAAGAGATTATCTATGCACTCCATAATCGAGAGAATGAAACTTCTTTGTGGGGCGGACTTTACACTTCACTCGTAATGAACAAGCAGAATGTAGGTGCTTATCGTCTGCATAACGATGCTGGTCAGGCAATTCAGTTTAGTGAGTCACCGAATCTAAACTTGCGTTTAGGTAGTGGTGTAATGCGTTTCCCACTTGACAAACGTTTGTGGACTAAGCTCTATACAAATGATAATGACAAGCGTAAGAAAGCTTCTTTGGCTGATGTTTATCAGGCTTCTGATGGTTCATACGTTGGTAATATCTGTAATAAGTTCCATGGAACATTGATTGCTGGTAGTTCTGCTACATCATGGTATGACGATCAACCGATCTATCGTTACGCAGAGTGTTTGCTTGGTATTGCTGAGGCTAAGGCTTTCTTAGGTCAGGACCCATCAACTGAAATCAATCAAGTTCGCCGTCGTGCATACGGTGCAACCTACTTCAATGCTCATACAGAGGTGCAATATCCAAATGATGTAAGTACTGGAGGAAGTACCGCACTGACCAACTTCTATACCGATAACCCATTTGTTGGTGGTGATGAGGACCCAATAGAAGCTATCCTTAAAGAGCGTATGCGCGAGTTCTTGTTTGAAGGAAAGCGTTGGCATGATATTCGTTTGGTTGATAAGGCTACAAAGTATTCAACTGCAAGTGCCGACCGCTTGTTGTGGCCTATTGATGAAACAACGAAGTCAACCAATGCAGAGCTGAAACAGACTCCAGGCTACGGAGATTAATTCAAAAGACCATTAAGTTTTATTTTCATAGGGGAAAGTACGGGAAAGTGTTCTCGTCTTTCCCCCTTTCTTTTGTAGGTAATTAACAAGACGCTCTGTTTCCTATTAATGTTATTAGGCATACATTATGTGTATTAATTGTTTGTTCGTGCCTTGCCATAGGTTATGATGTTTTTTATATACCATCTTCAAATCTTGTGTTGATGCCCCGCACATATGGTGCTCATGCTCCGCACCAATGGTGCTAAGCATGAATTAAACTACTCATATGCCCATTTATTCTAAGAATAGACTTGTTTATTGTCAGTTGGTTTACTAACTTTTAGGTATTGCACGCTCTATAGAATATTAATACTTTTGCATCGATAGTTGAATACATATTTTTTACTTAAGACTCTATTCGTTGTAACACGGAGTCTTTAAACTACAAGTTAGATGAAGAATAACAGAAAAATACTTATCTGCAAAGGGGTGTATAATACTTGTTCGTTATATAGAAAGGTGATTTATCTAACACTTTTTTCATGTTTTTTCATGCTTAGTGGAAATGCACAAGAGGTGAATAAGCGTGATACAACTGTTGAGATGAAAGAAGTTATGGTGACAGCACGTAGCGAGATTAGGAAGCTGAAGGAGTCGGCTATGCCTATTTCCGTTATAGGACAGCGTCAGTTACAAGGTACAGCGACAAATATTAATGACGTACTTGCGCGTACAGTTGGAGTTACCGTGCGAAATACAGGAGGTTTAGGTAGTGCCTCTCGCATCTCACTTCGTGGCTTAGAAGGTAAGCGTATGGGAATGTATGTGGATGAAGTCCCGATGTCGCAGTTGAGTAACTTTGTTGCCTTAAATGATATTCCTACGAATATGATAGAGCGCATTGAGGTTTATAAAGGTATTGTCCCTTATAAGTTTGGTGGCTCAGCCTTAGGAGGAGCAGTCAATGTAGTAACAAAGGAATATCCACCAGTTTATTTTGACTTCTCATACGAACTGGGCTCATTTAACACACATCAAGTATCAACGGTGTTTAAACGTACCAATCATAAAACTGGTCTACAATTTGGTATTGGTGGAGCCTTCTCGTTTTCAAAGAACAATTACAAGATGACCTTGGCAAATTTGGACAATAGAATTGTGGAAAGAGACCATGATAAGTTCAATAAAGTCATGGCTGGAATGTCTGTTAAGGCTACGAAATGGTGGTTTGATGAAATGAAGTGGGAACTTATTTTCCTTAAGACACGTCAGGAAATACAAGGAATCGACCTCGATGTGCGTGAGGCTTATAACCATTCTGTTAGTGGATTGACGGCATTGACACTAAAGCGTAAGAATTTCTTTTTGGATGGTCTCGATTTTGATTTTGATATAGGATATATCATTGGCAGGTATGGTTTGAATGATAAGGCTTCAAATCGTTATGATTGGGACGGAAACAAGTTGCCTGCAGTCTCTCCATACGGAGGAGAGCAGAATAACTTCCCTTCAGATGGAAGAAACCGGTCGAATGAGTTGACTTCGAAGCTTAATTTGGGATATACCATAGATAAGCATCATGGCATTAATTTGAATGTTTACTTTGATAGGAATTCACTTCATCCAAATGACTCTTTAATGGATAAAGCCTTGGGATTTCAATCAAATTTCCCAAGTAAGATGAAAACCTTAACAACGGGTTTGTCATACGATCTGACCCTCTTTGATGGTCGTTTCCAGAATGCTTTTACTTTAAAGAACTTTATTTTCTCATCTCATTCTCGTAGTATAGATGTTTATTCGGTACGTGCGCCAGAGCCTGTAAAAGTGTCTAAATCTTATTTTGGATTCAGTGATGCCTTTCGTTATAAGTTTACAGATGACTTGATGCTAAAGGCCTCTTTTAATTCAGAGGTGCGAATACCTACAAGTGAGGAGTTGATAGGTAATGGATATTCTATCCTCGCATCCCCAGCTTTGAAGCCTGAGCGTACATCTGGTGTCAATCTTGGTATGCTTTATCGTCACTTAAAACAAGATGGTGGACTTGTTGAGATAGAGTTGAATGGTTTTTATAATCATTTGAAAGACATGATTAGGTTCACGCCTGATATGATTCCTACGATGGCTCGCTATCGTAACTTTGGTAGTGTACGTACGAGAGGTGTTGAACTTGATGTTAAGGGAGATGTCTGTCCAGTACTTTATCTTTATGCGAATGGTACTTATCAAGACCTTCGTGATGTCAGAAAGCTAACTCCTGGTACTACAGTCGAGAATCCCACCTATATGAAACGTATCCCAAACGTACCTTATCTATTAGCAAACTTTGGTGCAGAGTTCCATAAAGAAAACCTCTTTGGAGGAAAGGAACAGAACACACGTTTCCTCTTTGATGCTTCATACGTTCATACATATTACTATGATTTTGAAGTAAGTCGGTATCAAGATAAGAAGATTCCTTCTGCTTTGACGATGGATGCAGCAATAGAACATAGTTTTAAGAATGACCAATGGGTTCTAACGTTTAAGGTAAAGAATCTTATGGATCGCCATGTTGTATCAGAGTTTAATCGTCCTCTGCCAGGAAGATATATAGGAGTAAAAGTTAGATATCTTCTGAAGTAAGAGGCAATAAGACTTTATTTTGCAATATGAAAGAATAAAGTATGATTCATAAAGAAAGGGCATATTGTGTGTCTATAGAGATAATATTAATATTAAATAAAGAGAACAATGAAAAAGCTTAAATCAATTCTTTCAGCCATTGCTGTGATGGCTATGTTTACCGCTTGTGGAAACAATGGTGACGACCCAACACCGGGTCCTAAACCTAATCCTGGTAATAAGGACTTTCATGGAGTTGTCTTCGCAACGGGAATTACCAATCCAGAGGGTAATAGTGGTAATGTATATTTGCAAGCATTGCCAAGTTTCTTACCAGGAACATACGACAATAAGAACGGTATTCCTTGCGGTTTTGGTGCTACGCCAATTGTAACAGAGTCGGGCAATGTCTACACATTCCCTGATTATATGGGTAACACGAAGGCGGAGATAAATCGCTATAGAATTATGAACGATGGCACATGGAAGAAAGAAGGTGCCTTGTCTATTCCTGCAGGTGCTGCAGCATGTAACATCGTTGAGGCAAGTAGTGAGAAAGCATACGTCAGTTTACAAGGTATTGGTGTTGTGATGGTATTCAACCCAACAACTATGACAAAGATTGCAGATATTGACCTTAATAATCTGAAACAGTCAGATACGAGGGTGGCACCTGCTGCAATGATTATTCGTGATGGTAAACTCTTTGTTGGACTGAACCAAATGAATGCTCAGTATATGCCAACACGTAATAACATTGAACTGGCTATGATTGATGTGAAGACTGATAAGGTTGAAAAGCATATCGTTAACACTACCTTGGGACTGTGCTTTGCCACACGCCCGATAGACCCAGGTTCCATTTTCATGGATGAGAACAAAGACATATATATCAACTGTATCGGTTCATTCGGTTTCATCCCAGGGCTCAATGGTGGTATTGTACGCATAAAGAACGGTTCGACAGACATCGATCCCGACTACTATATCCGGCTTGACAAAACAGAGGTTGTAGGTCTGACGACTAAGTATGCCAACTTCCTGTCAACGATATTCTACGCCGACAACGGGAAGGCTTACGCATATGCTAACTCATTCGGTCTTGATCCTGACGGACTGAAGAATCCTTATGTCAGCCTTACCAATATTCCAGTTGTTATCGACCTAAAGCAGAAGACGGTGGCTGTCATAAAGGGAATGGAAATTTCCAACCCGCAAGGAATAGCCATCGGCAGGCATAAAAACCTGATTGTCTTTGGAAGTGCCAATAAGAAAGCGAATGGATTTTACACATATAACCCTGACACGAAAGAAGTGGTTGGTCCAGTCGTACAGGTGAAAGGAAATCCAAGCTTCTTCCATAGTTTTGCGAAGTAATTTAGCTTTGTACAATAGAAAAGAGGGTGTGTCAAAATTGATACATCCTCTTTTTATTTTGCTTTGTAATCAGATAACGGGACAGTAGATATTTAGTGTGGATACACATTTAGTTTGTGGAGCTGCTTGGGCATTTGTCGAAATTCAATTTGCTGTCACTGCTGTCATTTGTTGTATGTACTTAACTTGTTAGTTTACAGAGGAATAAATAAAGTGTTAAAAGTGACAGGAACTTTAAATAAAAATATTCTTGTAAGATATGTGTATGTACGATGAAGTTAAGAATAGCACTATAATAAAATCTTTCCTGTCTGTTAAACCCCAATCGGTCATTAGACCACAATATGTATCATTCTTATTACTCTGGTATTAGATCCTAAACATAGATAACTTGTTAATTCGTCAACTAATTTAGCCTTGTACAATAAAAAGGCAACCAACGAAAAGTTGATTGCCTTTATATATTGCTTTGTAATCAGATAACTCGTCAACTTGTCAACTTGTCAACTCGTCAACTATCTTACAAATTCGCGTTGTCGTTCTTCCATTCAGCAACGGCTGGGATGATGTCGAGACCGATGATCTCATCACGCATCTTGCAGAGGTGCTCGTAAGAAGCCTGAAGAGAAGCCATCTCCTCTGGAGTACCTGTTGGCTCAGCGTAGTGAACACCAGTAGCATCAATAGTTGTAGGCATAGCCATCATAACGTTCTTGAAGCCGAGCTTCTCGTCGTTAACGTAGCAACCTGCAGGCAAGGTGAACTTCTCACCACCCATAGCAGCCTCAATCATCTTAACAGCATTGTAAGCTGGGCTCTGGAATGAGCTACGGCCACGAAGCTTGATGATGTTTGAACCACCCTGTACTGTGTGGTGCTTAATCTCTTCCCAACGCTCTGCAGAAAGACCCATCTCTGCCAATGGCTTACCATCGATCTTAACCTTAGAAGCGAATACAGCCATCTGCTCACCGTGACCACCGTATGTGTGTGCACCAGTAACCTTATCCTGCTGTACGCCAAACTCGTGAGCCAACGCCTGCTGCAAACGAGTAGAGTCAAGTGCAGCGAGTGATGTGAGCTGATTAGCCTTCAAACCAGAGTGGATGAGAGCTGTCAATGCTGTAACGTCAGCTGGGTTGAAGATAACAACAACGTGCTTAACGTCTGGGCAGTACTTCTTGATGTTCTCACCGAAGTCAGCTGCAATCTTGCAGTTACCCTTCAACAAGTCCTCACGTGTCATACCTTCCTTACGAGGAGCACCACCAGAAGAGATGATGTACTTAGCACCAGTGAATGCCTCAGCAGGGTCAACGGTGTAAGAGAGGTTAGCACCTGGGAAAGCACACTGCTCCATCTCGTCAAATACACCATGAACGCCTGGCTCATAGATATCGTACAGACAGATGTTAGGAGTGAGACCGAGTGTGAGAACGGTCTGAACCATGTTAGAACCAATCATACCGCCAGCACCGACGATAACGAGTTTTTCGTTTGTTAAATAATTCATAATAGATATTTAATTAAAAGTTAAATTCTCTTTTATATCGATACGGCAAAGTTACGAAAAAAATGAGCATGTGAGAAAGATATTTTAGAATAAATGTGTTATTTATTATAAAAAGTAGAGGCTTTGCAAAGTCTGTCTATCAAATCGATTAATTCTTAGTCAGCTTGTCTTGGAAGTTCTGAATTTATTGTTTAACTTAGCAGCGTAAACAAAGTTGCTTTTACAAAGGAAGGATTTGTATAAGTTACTTTGATAGTAAATGAGATTTCTTAAGATTGAACCTTAAAAACAACGATATGACACATACAATTAATGAGCGTGTTGGTAGATTACGCTCCTGGATGAAAGAGAATGGGTTTACTGCTTTTGTTTTCCCAAGTAGTGATCCCCATAACAGTGAATATGTAGCTGACCATTGGAAGAGCCGTGAGTGGATATCAGGCTTTAGTGGGTCGGCAGGGACGGCAGTTGTCACTTTAGAACATGCTGCGCTATGGACGGATTCACGTTATTTTATTGCAGCTGAGAAGGAGTTGAACGGTACTGGCTTTCAGCTAATGAAGCTTCGTGTGGAGGGAACTCCGTCTGTGTCAGAATGGCTTGCAAGTGAACTGTCTACTTATGAAAGGGCTGTGGTTGGACTGGATGGGAATGTAAACTCTTTTGCAGAGGTTGCTGCGCTGGAACAAGAGTTGGCGACAAAAGGGAACATTACAGTGCGAACAGATGCCGACCCTATGGCTGAACTTTGGACGGACAGGCCTGTAATTCCTGATAATATGGTAAATCTTCATCCGCTGGAATATTCTGGAGAATCAACATCGAGTAAGGTAAGTAGGATTCGTAAGCATCTTTTAGATTGTGGTGCTGATGGATTATTGGTAACAGCTCTCGATGAGATTGCATGGGTGTTGAACTTGCGAGGGAGTGATGTGCACTGTAACCCTGTTTTTGTATCTTATCTATTGATTTTCCCCGAAAATATTACTTTATATATAAATAATGTAAAACTTCCCGATGATGTTAAAGCCTATTTGATGTCAGAACATATAGATATACAGGCTTATGAATCGGTTGTAGAGGGACTTCGTTTATATGCGGGTAATTCGCTGTTAGTAGATATGTCCTCTACAAACTATTCGTTGGCAACGGCAGTGCCTTTTAAGAAGGTGTGCTCGGGTGTTTCTCCAATTGCCAGTATGAAGGCTGTAAAGAACAAAGTGGAGCAGGATGGATTCCGTGCTGCGATGTTGCGTGATGGTGTGGCAGTGGTAAAATTCCTTGCGTGGCTAAAGTCTGCTGTTGAGGCTGGTGGACAGACGGAAATCTCACTTGATGAGCGTTTAACGGCTCTACGTGCTGAACAGCCAAAGTTTAAGGGTATCTCTTTTGATACGATAGTAGGCTATGAGGCGCATGGAGCTATTGTACATTATGAAGCAACGCCAGAGACGGATATTCCTGTTCAACCACATGGTTTGGTGCTCATTGATAGTGGAGCGCAATATTTAGATGGTACGACAGATATTACAAGAACTATTGCTTTGGGTGAATTGTCAGAAGAACAGCGTCGAGTTTATACTTTGGTGTTGAAGGGACATATTCAACTTGATAGGTGTCGTTTTCCAGCAGGTGCGTGTGGATCACAGATTGATGCGCTTGCACGTGCACCGATGTGGCGTGAAGGGTATAACTACATGCATGGAACAGGGCATGGAGTAGGGAATTATCTGAATGTGCATGAAGGTCCTCACCAAATACGCATGGAATGGCGTCCCGCCCCCCTTCAAGCAGGAATGACAGTTACTAATGAGCCTGGTATTTATCTGGAAGGAAAATTTGGTGTGCGTATAGAAAACACATTGTTGATTGTTCCTGCTGAATCTACAGCCTTTGGTGATTTTCTTAAGTTTGAAACACTTACGCTTGCACCGATTGACACGGCTCCGATTGTGCTTGAAATGCTGAGTACTGAGGAACGTGAGTGGCTTAATAACTACCATCGTCGTGTTTATGAAAGTTTGTCTCCATATTTGGAAGGCTACGAGAAAGAATGGCTGAGAAAGGCAACTTTGCCAATCTAAACTTGGCATAGTCTTGTTAAGAGTACGTAGTTTTGTTGTCATTGAAAATATGCTCAAAGGCTCTAAATAGCGTGCTTCAGAGCTCTTAATAACCTTTTTTTTGTGTCCTCTTTAATCTATAAGAAAGTAGGAAAAATCCGCAAATGTTTGGAAGTTAGGAGAATAAAGTGTAACTTTGCAGGCGCAAAAGTGGTGTCATGCCCTTTTGCATATGTTTAATTAATAAATAATTTAAAACAAAAAGCATGATTATTGTACCAGTAAAGGACGGTGAGAACATCGAGCGCGCGCTCAAGAAGTTCAAGAGAAAGTTTGAGAAGACAGGTGTTGTTAAGGAGCTTCGTGCTCGTCAGCAGTTTGACAAACCATCTGTTAAGAAGCGCTTGAAGATGGAACGTGCCGTTTACGTACAGCATCTTCGCGACGCAGAAGAGTAAAATCTTCTTTAAAAATTTGGCGGTTTGGATTAATTTCCGTAAATTCGTTGCCATATAAATGATTTGACAATGTGCCGATGGTAGAAAAGTTCTTAGATTACATTAAGTTTGAAAGGAATTATTCCCCGATGACAGTAATCAACTATCGTAAGGACTTAACGGAGTTCGAACGATTCTACAAGGAACTTGAACCTCAGCTCTCTTGGGAGTCTATAGACTCTGATATTGTCAGAAATTGGATGGAGTACATGATGGATAGAGGTAATTCTGCTTCGTCTGTCAATAGAAGACTCAGTGCGCTGAGATCTTTCTATAGATTTGCACTTCGTCGTAAACTTATTGAAAAAGACCCTGTTCATGGTCTTCAAGGTCCTAAAAAACAAAAGCCTCTTCCTCAATTCTTAAAGGAGTCGGAAATGGAAAGGCTGCTGGATTCTAAGATGTGGACAGATAGTTATAAGGACGTACTTGAACGTACTATAATTATAACATTCTATGTAACGGGCGTTCGTCTGTCAGAATTGATTGGTCTTGATGATAAAGATATTGACAATGTCACTTGTGAAATTAAAGTAACAGGTAAGAGGAATAAGCAACGAATTGTTCCCTTTGGTAAGGAACTTGCTGATGTGTTCGCTCAGTACCAAGAAGTACGTAACGCAACAGTAAAAGGTGATTCCAAAGCCTTTTTTCAAACAGAAAAGGGCAAAAGGATGACGACTGCACAGGTAAGAACTTTGGTTAAGAAGAATCTTTCAAAGGTGTCAACGTTGAAAAAGCGTTCACCACACGTTCTTCGCCATACGTTTGCCACGGCAATGCTCAATCATGAAGCAGGACTGGAAAGTGTAAAGAAGCTGCTTGGCCATGAGAGTCTGTCAACGACAGAGATTTATACTCATACAACTTTCGAGCAGTTGAAGAAAGTCTATAAAAATGCCCATCCAAGGGCTTAACCTTTTAAAAACGGAGGTACCTATGGAAATTAAGATCCAGTCGATTCATTTCGACACAACCGAGAAGTTACAAGCCTTTATTACCAAGAAGGCTGAAAAATTAGAAAAGTCTTACGAAGACATTCAGAAAGTAGAGGTGCAATTGAAGGTAGAGAAACCTGCTACAGCATTAAATAAAACCACAAGTTTATCAGTAGTAGTTCCTGGTAATACCTTGTTTGTGGAGAAAACATGTGATACCTTTGAAGAAGGAATTGATCAGTGTTTAGATGCGATGAAGGTTCAGCTCACCAAGTTTAAGGAAAAACAAAGAAAGCATTAAAAAATCTCTGAAATATTTTGGAGATTAAAATAAAAAGTCTTACCTTTGCAGCCGTTTTACGACAAGTAGCCTTCGGCTGCAAAGTAATGCCTCTTTAGCTCAGTTGGCCAGAGCACGTGATTTGTAATCTCGGGGTCGTTGGTTCGAATCCGACAAGAGGCTCTCCTTGAAAGGGGGATACATTTGCTGACGGGTAGTTTCCAGAGTGGCCAAATGGGGCAGACTGTAAATCTGCTGCTTCTAGCTTCGGTGGTTCGAATCCATCACTACCCACTTCAGAAAATGTAATTTGCGGAAATAGCTCAGTTGATAGAGCACTAGCCTTCCAAGCTGGGGGTCGCGGGTTTGAGCCCCGTTTTCCGCTCTATGGTTTTGCTGTAATAGCTCAGTGGTAGAGCACTTCCTTGGTAAGGAAGAGGTCCTGAGTTCAACTCTCAGTTACAGCTCTGCTATTATTGTTGTTAATTTAGTGTAACTAAAAGCACAGATTATTCATTTAATATTAAATAAGAAAAAGCTATGGCTAAAGAAGAATTCGTGCGCACCAAACCGCATGTAAACATTGGTACTATCGGTCACGTTGACCACGGTAAGACCACTCTTACTGCAGCAATCTCAAAGGTTCTTCACGAGAAGGGCTTCGGTACAGAAGATGTTAAGTCTTTCGATCAGATTGATAATGCTCCTGAGGAGAAAGAGCGTGGTATTACCATTAACTCTGCACATATTGAGTACGAAACAGCTAACCGTCACTACGCACACGTAGACTGTCCAGGTCACGCCGACTATGTAAAGAACATGGTAACTGGTGCTGCTCAGATGGATGGTGCTATCTTGGTTGTAGCTGCTACTGATGGTCCTATGCCTCAGACTCGTGAGCACGTATTGCTCGCTCGTCAGGTAAACGTACCACGCTTGGTTGTATTCTTGAACAAGTGTGATATGGTTGACGATGCTGAGATGCTTGACCTCGTTGAGATGGAGGTTCGTGAGATCCTCGAGCAGTACGGTTATGAGGAGGATACTCCTATCATTCGTGGTTCTGCACTCGGTGCTTTGAACGGTGTTGAGAAGTGGGTAGACTCTGTAATGGAGCTCATGGATACTGTTGACACTTGGATTGAAGAGCCAGAGCGTGAGATTGACAAGCCATTCTTGATGCCTGTTGAGGACGTATTCTCTATCACAGGTCGTGGTACTGTAGCTACTGGTCGTATCGAGACTGGTATCTGTAAGGTAGGTGATGAAGTTCAGTTGCTCGGTCTCGGTGAGGACAAGAAGTCTGTTATCACTGGTGTTGAGATGTTCCGTAAGAACCTTCCAACAGGTCAGGCTGGTGACAACGTAGGTCTCCTCCTCCGTGGTATCGATAAGGCTGAGGTTAAGCGTGGTATGGTTGTTGTGCACCCAGGTGCTATTACTCCTCACGATCACTTCAAGGCATCTATCTATGTATTGAAGAAGGAAGAGGGTGGTCGTCATACTCCATTCGGTAACAAGTATCGTCCACAGTTCTACCTCCGTACAATGGACTGTACAGGTGAAATCCACCTCCCAGAGGGCGTTGAGATGGTTATGCCAGGTGACAACGTAGAGATTGAAGTTGTATTGATCTATAAGGTTGCTTTGAACGAGGGTCTTCGTTTCGCTATCCGTGAGGGAGGTCGTACAGTAGGTTCTGGTCAGATTACAGAGATCCTTCCAGACGTAAACTAATCAGTAATCTTATATTACAAGATATAGTTCCCGATTTTCTTGGGAATCGGGAACTAACTTACGGGTTTAGCTCAGTTGGTAGAGCACTGGTCTCCAAAACCAGGTGTCGAGGGTTCGAGCCCTTCAACCCGTGCAAAAAGAAAATATTTTATGTTTAAGAAGATAGTTAATTATTGCAAGGCTTGCTACGACGAACTTGCGCATAAAACTACATGGCCATCACGCGCTCAACTTACACATAGTGCAATGGTAGTTATTTCTGCTTCCGTTATCATTGCATTGGTTGTGTTTGCAATGGACTCTGTTTTCCAACGCGTAATGGAATTTGTATATCCAAGATAATTCATTAGGAAATGGCAGATACAGAAAAGAAATGGTATGTTCTTCGTGCTGTCAGCGGAAAAGAGGCAAAGGTAAAAGAATATATCGATGCTCAATTACGTCTGAACGAAAAACTTGCTGAGCGTGTTTTTGAGGTTTTATTACCTATGGAAAAACACGCAACTGTGCGTAAAGATGGGAAGCGTGTTGTCAAGGAGAAATTAAGTCTCCCTGGTTATGTGCTTGTTCAGGCCAATATGACACCTGACGTAGCTTCTACGTTGCGTTTCATGCCTAATGTCTTAGGATTCCTCGGAGGTATGTCTGAACCATCACCTGTACGCCAAGCAGATATTAATCGTCTGTTGGGTAATGTGGAAGATACTGAACTTGAAGCGGTTCAGAATGTACCATATATGGTTGGTGAAACTGTTCAGGTTACTGATGGTCCTTTCAGTGGTTTCCATGGTATCATCGAAGAGGTGAATGCCGAGAAGCATAAGCTGAAAGTGATGGTGATGATTTTTGGTCGTCAGAATCCATTGGAGCTAAGTTTTATGCAAGTCGCAAAAGAAGAATAGTGTTGTTACGGATACTATTCTACTATAGTTTAATTTTTTAATATTAACAAAAGAAATGGCTAAAGAAGTAGCTGGATTAATCAAATTACAGATTAAAGGTGGCGCTGCAAATCCTTCCCCTCCAGTAGGCCCAGCATTGGGTTCTAAGGGTATTAATATCATGGGATTTTGTAAGGAGTTCAACGCCCGTACCCAGGACAAGGCTGGTAAAGTTCTTCCAGTCGTTATTACCTACTACAACGATAAGTCTTTCAGCTTTATCATCAAGACTCCTCCTGCAGCTGTACAGCTCATGGAAGCTGCTAAGGTGAAAGGTGGATCTGGAGAGCCAAACCGTAGAAAGGTTGGATCCGTAACTTGGGAGCAGGTAAAAGCTATCGCAGAAGACAAAATGCCAGACCTCAACTGTTTTACAGTAGAGAGTGCAATGAAGCTTATTGCTGGTACTGCTCGTAGTATGGGTATCACTGTAAAAGGGGACTTCCCTGGTAAATAATTTTAAACTTCAAAAGTAAAAATGAGTAAACTGACAAAAAATCAGAAATCAGTAGCTGAGAAGGTTGAAGCAGGGAAGGCATATTCATTGGCAGAAGCAGCACAGTTGGTAAAAGAAATTACCACTACTAAGTTTGATGCTTCTGTAGATGTTGATGTACGTCTCGGTGTTGACCCACGTAAAGCTAACCAGATGGTTCGTGGCGTTGTGTCACTCCCACATGGTACTGGTAAGGTTACACGTGTGCTTTGTCTCTGTACACCTGATCAGGAGGCTGCCGCTAAGGAAGCTGGTGCTGATTATGTTGGTCTTGACGAATACGTTGAAAAGATCAAGGGCGGATGGACTGATATTGATGTTATTATCACTATGCCATCATGCATGGGTAAGTTAGGTCCTTTGGGTCGTGTACTCGGTCCTCGTGGCTTGATGCCAAACCCAAAGAGCGGTACTGTGACTATGGATGTTGCTAAGGCAGTAAAGGACGTTAAGCAGGGTAAGATTGACTTTAAGGTTGATAAGGCTGGTATTATCCATACTTCAATCGGTAAGGTTAGTATGACTGCTGAGCAGATTTATGGTAACGCGAAGGAGTTTATCTCTACTGTTATCAAGCTGAAGCCTGCTGCTGCTAAAGGTACATATATCAAGAGTATCTTTATTTCTAGCACAATGAGTAAGGGTGTCAAGATTGATCCTAAATCAGCTGAATAACTCTAAAAGTTTTGTACAATGAAGAAAGAAGTAAAAGATACAATTATCGCTGAACTCGGTGAGAAGTTAAAGAACTATCCTCATTTCTATTTGGTTGATGTAACTGGATTGAATGCTGAGGCTACAAGTTCTCTTCGCCGTAAGTGTTTCAAGAGCGAAATCAATATGGTTGTTGTGAAGAATAACCTTCTTCACAAAGCTTTTGAAGCTTCAGATGTAGATTTTGAACCACTGTATGGTTCTTTGAAGGGTAATACAGCAGTTTTGTTTTCTCAGACTGCTAATGTGCCAGCAAAGTTGTTGAAGGAGTATAAGAAGGAAGGTATTCCTGCTCTTAAGGCAGCTTACGCAGAGGAATCTCTGTTTATTGGTGCTGATAAACTTGAAGAACTTGCAGCTCTCAAGAGCAAGAACGAACTTATTGCAGACGTTGTGGCATTGCTACAGTCTCCAGCAAAGAACGTTGTTTCTGCTCTCCAGTCAGGTGCTGGCACCATCCATGGTGTGCTTAAGACTTTAGGCGAGCGTCCTGAGTAAAAAATCTAATAAAGTCAATAAGGTATATTATTTTTAGAACAAAAAATTAAAAATTTAGAATAAAATGGCAGACGTAAAAGCTATTGCAGAAGAGTTAGTAAATCTTACTGTTAAGGAAGTAAATGAGTTGGCAACTGTCCTCAAGGACGAGTATGGTATTGAGCCTGCAGCTGCAGCTGTTGCTGTAGCTGGTCCTGCTGCAGCTGCTGCAGGTGGCGCAGCTGAGGAGAAGTCAGATTTTGACGTAGTTCTCGTTGACGCTGGTGCTAACAAGCTCAAGGTTGTTAAGGCTGTTAAGGAGGCTTGTGGTCTCGGTTTGAAGGAAGCTAAGGACCTCGTAGACGGTGCTCCTTCTACTTTGAAGGAGGGTATGGCTAAGGCTGAGGCTGAGAACCTGAAGGCTGCTATTGAGGCTGAGGGTGCTAAGGTTGAGTTGAAGTAATTCTACTTCTTCCTTACATTAATAAAAAATACGGTTAGGATTTACCAAGTAGGTGAGTCCTAACCTTTTTGTGTCTTTTGACATATATAGGGATTTTCCCTTTTTAGTCCGCCACTGGACTTTAAACATTTGAATATTTAATTTCAGTTATGGCATTAGAAAATAAACCCAGAGTAAATTTCGCCAGCGTTAAGAATCCGTATCCATATCCGGATTTCCTCGATGTGCAGTTGAAGTCTTTTCGTGACTTCTTACAGCTGGATACTCCGCCTGAGGAACGCAAGAATGACGGTTTGTATAAGGTGTTCGCAGAGAACTTTCCTATCACCGATACGCGTAATAATTTCGTCCTTGAGTTCCTGGATTATTATGTTGACCCACCAAGATATTCTATTGATGAATGTTTGGAGCGTGGCTTGACATACAGTGTACCTTTGAAGGCTAAGATGAAGCTGTATTGTACTGACCCAGATCATGAGGATTTCGGTACATTTATTCAAGATGTATTTTTGGGTACAATTCCATACATGACCAGCAATGGTACTTTTGTTATCAATGGTGCTGAGCGTGTTGTTGTTTCTCAGTTACATCGTTCTCCGGGTGTATTCTTTGGTCAGGGTGTCCATGCTAATGGTACTGTTCTTTATAGTGCACGTATCATTCCATTTAAGGGTTCATGGATAGAGTTTGCTACTGACATAAACAATGTCATGTATGCTTATATTGACCGTAAGAAGAAGTTGCCTGTAACCACTATGCTTCGTGCTATTGGTTATGAGTCTGACCGTGATATTCTTCAGATTTTTGATCTTTGCGAAGAGGTAAAGGTGAATAAGAAGAATATGAAGGCAGCTATCGGTCGCAAGATTGCTGGTAATGTCATGAAGTCTTGGACTGAAGACTTTGTTGATGAGGATACAGGCGAGGTTGTATCTATAGAACGTAATGAGGTTGTTGTAGAGCGTGAGACTATCATCACAGAAGACAATGTTGATCAGATTCTTGATAGCTCAGTTTCTTCAATCTTGTTACATAAGGATGAGGATGCTGCAAGTAAGTATTCTATCATCTTCAACACACTTGCCAAAGATCCAAGCCACTCAGAGATTGAGGCAGTAAATTATATTTATCGTCAGCTGCGTAATGCAGATGCTGCTGATGATGCAAGTGCACGTGAGGTATTCCAAAACCTTTTCTTCTCAGACAAGCGTTATGACTTGGGTGAGGTTGGACGTTACCGAATCAATAAAAAGTTGAATTTGGAAACGGATATGGATGTACGTGTACTGACAAAGGACGATATCATTGAGATTATCAAGTATCTTATCAGCCTTATCAATTCAAATGCTACGGTTGATGATATTGACCACTTGTCAAATCGTCGTGTTCGTACTGTTGGAGAGCAGTTAGCTAACCAGTTCTCTGTTGGCCTTGCACGTATGAATCGTACTATCCGTGAGCGTATGAACGTTCGTGATAGTGAAGTGTTCCAGCCAACGGATTTGATTAATGCAAAGACTATATCAAGCGTCATTAACTCATTCTTTGGAACTAACCCATTGAGCCAGTTTATGGATCAAACCAACCCATTGGCAGAGGTAACTCATAAGCGTCGTCTTTCTGCTCTTGGTCCTGGTGGTCTGTCTCGTGAGCGTGCAGGTTTCGAGGTACGTGACGTTCACTATACCCATTATGGTCGTCTTTGTCCTATTGAGTCTCCTGAAGGTCCTAACATCGGATTGATTTCATCACTCTGTATGTATGCTAAGATTAATGATCTTGGCTTTATCGTTACACCATATCGTCGTGTGAAGGATGCTAAGGTGGACATGGATAATAAGGATGTAGTCTTCTTGACAGCAGAGGAGGAAGAAGAGCAGATTATCGGACAGGGTAATGCACCATTGAATGCAGATGGTACATTTATCCGTGATGTTGTTAAGTGTCGTCAGGATGCTGATTATCCAGTAGTTACTCCAGACTCCGTTGCTCTTATCGACGTATCTCCACAACAGATTGCATCTGTGTCTGCAGGTTTGATCCCATTCTTGGAGCATGATGATGGTCACCGTGCATTGATGGGATGTAACATGATGCGCCAGGCAGTCCCTTTGCTTCACAACGATGCACCTATTGTTGGTACAGGTCTTGAGAAGCAGGTATGTGAGGACTCACGTACTATGGTTACTGCAGAGGGTGATGGTGTTATCGAGTATGTTGATGCTACAACAATCCGTATTCTCTATGATCGTACAGATGATGAGGAGTTTGTAAGTTTCGAGCCTGCTCTTAAAGAGTATCGCATTCCTAAGTTCCGTCGTACTAACCAGAACATGGTTGTAGACCTTCGACCAATTTGTGATAAGGGTCAGCGCGTGAAGAAGGGTGATATCCTTACAGAGGGTTATGCAACAGAGAACGGTGAGTTAGCATTGGGTCGTAACCTTGTTGTGGCTTACATGCCTTGGAAGGGTTACAACTATGAGGATGCTATTGTTATTTCTGAGCGCATGGTTCGTGAGGATGTATTGACCTCTGTTCATGTTGATGAGTATTCTCTCGAAGTCCGCGAAACTAAGCGTGGTGTTGAGGAGTTTACAGCTGATATTCCTAACGTAAGCGAGGAAGCTACTAAGGATCTTGACGATAATGGTATTATCCGTATTGGTGCTCGTGTTGAACCAGGTGATATCATGATTGGTAAGATTTCTCCTAAGGGTGAAAGCGATCCTTCTCCAGAAGAGAAACTTCTCCGTGCTATCTTCGGTGACAAGGCTGGTGATGTTAAGGATTCTTCTTTGAAGGCTAATCCATCATTGAGCGGTGTTGTTATTGATAAGAAACTCTTTAGCCGTGCTATTAAGACACGTGAGAGCAAGCGTCAAGATAAGAATATTCTTGCTAAGATTGATGAGGAGCAAGAGGCAAAGATTAATGATTTGAAGGACCTCTTGGTTGATAAGTTGCTCGAACTGACTGAGGATAAGGTTTCAGAGGGTGTAAAGGACTACTCTGATGCTGAAATTATCACTAAGGGAAGCAAGTTTACAGTTGCTGCATTGAAGAACCTCGATTATGAGGGAATCCAATCAAATGGATGGACTGATGATGAGCATACCAACCTTCTTATTCAGAAGTTGATTATGAACTTCATCCGCAAGTACAAGCAGATGGATGCTGAGATGAAGCGTAAGAAGTTTGCTATCACTATTGGTGATGAACTTCCATCAGGCGTATTGCAGATGGCTAAGGTTTACATTGCTAAGAAGCGTAAGATTCAGGTGGGTGATAAACTTGCAGGTCGTCACGGTAACAAGGGTATCGTATCAAAGGTTGTACGTACAGAAGATATGCCATTCCTTGAGGATGGTAGTCCTGTAGACTTGGTATTGAACCCAATGGGTGTGCCTTCACGTATGAACCTTGGTCAGATTTTCGAGGCTATCCTTGGTGCTGCAGGTCGTAAGTTGGGTGTTAAGTTTGCTACTCCTATCTTCGATGGTGCTAAGCTCTCTGATTTGAAGGAGTGGACAGATAAGGCAGGTCTGCCAAATCTCTGTTCAACCTATATCTATGATGGTGAAACCGGTGAGAAGTTCGACCAGCCAGCTACAGTGGGTATCACTTACTTCTTGAAGTTGGGTCACATGGTTGAGGATAAGATGCACGCTCGTAGTATCGGTCCATACTCACTGATTACACAGCAGCCACTTGGTGGTAAGGCACAGTTTGGTGGTCAGCGTTTCGGAGAGATGGAGGTCTGGGCTATTGAGGCCTTCGGTGCATCTCATGTTCTCCAGGAAATCTTGACAATCAAGTCTGATGATGTAGTTGGTCGTTCAAAGGCTTACGAGGCTATCGTTAAGGGTGAACCAATGCCAACTCCAGGTATTCCAGAGTCACTGAACGTGTTGTTACACGAGCTTCGTGGTCTCGGTCTCAGTGTCAAACTTGATTAATACGTACACCCCATAATAGAAGTAAAACATGGCTTTTAAGAAAGATAATAAAGTAAAGAGTAATTTCAGCAAGATTACTATCGGACTGGCTTCACCTGAAGAGATTCTTGAGAACTCTTTTGGTGAGGTAACCAAGCCAGAGACTATCAACTATCGTACCTATAAACCAGAACGCGATGGTTTGTTCTGCGAGCGTATCTTCGGTCCAACAAAGGATTACGAGTGTGCCTGCGGTAAGTACAAGCGTATCCGTTATAAGGGTATTGTCTGCGATCGTTGTGGTGTTGAGGTAACAGAGAAGAAGGTGCGTCGTGAGCGTGCTGGACATATTGAATTGGTTGTCCCTGTTGCTCATATCTGGTATTTCCGTAGTCTTCCTAACAAGATTGGTTACCTTCTTGGTATGCCAACTAAGAAGCTTGATGCTGTTATTTACTATGAGAAATATGTTGTCATCCAGCCGGGTGTCGTAGAGGGTATGAAGAATGCCGATACTGAAGAGGATTTGAATGGTTCTCATAAGTTCGACCTTCTTTCAGAGGATGAGTATCTCGATATCCTTGATAATAAACTCCCAGAGGGTAATGAGCGTTTGGATGATTCTGATCCAAGCAAGTTCATTGCTAAGATGGGTGCAGAGGCTATTTATGACCTCCTCACAGGCATTGATCTTGATCGTTTGGCAGGTGAATTGCGTGACCGTGCAACAACAGACTCAAGTCAGCAGCGTAAGACAGAAGCTTTGAAGCGTCTGCAGGTTGTAGAGGGCTTCCGTCAGTCAATCGGTGTGAATAATCCAGAATGGATGATCATGAAGATTATCCCTGTTACTCCACCAGAGCTTCGTCCATTGGTTCCATTGGATGGAGGACGTTTCGCAACATCTGACCTTAATGACCTCTATCGTCGCGTTATCATCCGTAACAATCGTTTGAAGCGTTTGATGGAGATTAAGGCTCCTGAGGTTATTCTGCGTAATGAGAAGCGTATGCTTCAGGAAGCTGTTGACTCACTTTTCGATAACAGCCGTAAGTCTTCTGCTGTAAAGAGTGAGAGCAATCGTCCATTGAAGTCACTCTCTGACTCTCTGAAGGGTAAGCAGGGACGTTTCCGTCAGAACCTCCTCGGTAAGCGTGTTGACTATTCTGCGCGTTCAGTAATTGTCGTTGGTCCAGAGTTGAAGATGGGTGAGTGCGGTCTGCCTAAGTTGATGGCAGCAGAGCTTTACAAGCCATTCATTATTCGTAAGCTCATTGAGCGCGGTATTGTGAAGACTGTAAAGAGTGCTAAGAAGATTGTAGACCGTCGTGAGCCTGTAATTTGGGATATCCTTGAGAATGTAATGAAGGGTCACCCAGTTATGTTGAACCGTGCCCCGACACTTCACCGTCTTGGTATTCAGGCGTTCCAGCCTAAACTTATTGAAGGTAAAGCTATTCAGTTGCATCCATTGGCATGTACAGCGTTCAATGCTGACTTCGATGGTGACCAGATGGCTGTTCACCTCCCATTGAGTAATGAGGCTGTGTTGGAGACACAGGTGTTGATGCTTCAGAGCCATAACATTCTTAACCCAGCTAATGGTGCACCTATCACCGTTCCTTCACAGGATATGGTGCTTGGTCTTTACTATATTACAAAGATTCGTCCAGGTGCTAAGGGCGAAGGTCTTACATTCTACGGCTCAGAAGAAGCTATTATCGCTTACAATGAGAAGAAGTGTGACCTCCACTCACAGGTAAAGGTAATCGTTGATGACCTCGTTGATGGTAAACTCCAGAAGCGTATGGTTGAGACATCAGTTGGTCGTGTAATTGTTAATCAGATTATCCCAACTGAGATTGGATACTTCAACGGTATTATCTCTAAGAAATCCCTTCGTGGTCTTATCGCTGACGTTATTAAGGCTGTTGGTATGGCTCGTGCTTGTGAGTTCCTTGATGGTATCAAGAACCTTGGTTACCGTATGGCATATGTCGCAGGTCTTTCCTTTAACCTCGACGATATCATCGTTCCTGTTGAGAAAACTGATATCGTTGGTAAGGGTCAGAGTGAGGTTGACCAGGTGAAGGCTAACTATGAAATGGGTTTCATCACTGATAAGGAGCGTTACAATCAGGTGATTGATGCGTGGACACACGTAAACAATAACCTTAAGCAGGCTGTTATGAAGCACATGACAGAGGCTGATCAGGGATTTAATGCTGTATATATGATGCTTGACTCTGGTGCCCGTGGTTCTGCTGACCAGATTGCTCAGCTTGCTGGTATGCGTGGTCTTATGGCTAAGCCACAGAAGGCAGGTGCTGAAGGTGCTCAGATTATTGAGAACCCAATTATCTCTAACTTTAAGGAGGGTATGTCAGTGTTGGAGTACTTTATTGCTTCTCACGGTGCTCGTAAGGGTCTTGCTGATACGGCTATGAAGACTGCCGACGCAGGATACTTGACACGTCGTCTTGTTGACGTTTCTCATGATGTTATCATCAATGAGGAGGATTGTGGTTCACTCCGTGGTCTTGAGTGTCGTGCCTTGAAGAATGGTGATGAGACAATTGCAAGCCTCTATGAGCGTATCTTGGGTCGTGTGTCAGTTCATGATGTTATCAATCCTACAACTGGTGATATTATCGTTGCTGCAGGTGAAGAGATTACAGAGGCAAAGGCACAGGCTATTGAAGATTCACCAATTGAGATGGTAGAAATCCGTTCTGTACTCACTTGTGAGAGCAAGAAGGGTGTATGTAAGAAGTGTTACGGACGTAACCTTGCTTCTGCACGTATGGTACAGATGGGTGAGGCTGTTGGTGTCATTGCTGCACAAGCTATTGGTGAGCCTGGTACACAGCTTACTCTTCGTACGTTCCACGCTGGTGGTGTGGCTGGTAATGCTGCGGCTAATGCAACTATTACTGCTAAGAACGATGCTAAGATTGAGTTCGATGAGCTTCGTACAGTACCATTCGTTGACGATGAGGAGAAGGAGTGTCAGATGGTTGTAAGCCGTTTGGCTGAAATCCGCTTCGTAGACCCTAACACAGGTATTGTACTCCTTACAGATAACGTTCCTTATGGTAGTTCTCTTTACTTCAAGTCAGGCGACACTGTTAAGAAGGGCGATTTGATTTGTAAGTGGGACCCATTCAACGCCGTTATTGTTAGTGAGTATGCTGGTATTCTCCGTCTGCATGATGTTATAGAGGGCGTTACTTATAAGGCTGAAACCGATGATGCTACAGGTCTTACAGAGCGTATCATTATCGATTCTCGTGATAAGACAAAACTCCCTACTGTTGATATCGTTAAGGTTGGTGCTAAGAAGGGTGCTGATGGTCTTTATGCTGCATCTGATATCCTTGGTACATATAACCTCCCTGTAGGTGGTCACTTGGAGCAGGTACTTCTTGATGGTGCTGAGATTAAGACGGGTATGACACTTGTTAAGATTCCACGTTCTGTCGGTGGTGCTGGTGATATTACTGGTGGTCTTCCACGTGTTACTGAGCTCTTCGAGGCTCGTAACCCATCTAACCCTGCTGTCGTTTCTGAAATTGATGGTGAGATTACTATGGGTAAGGTGAAGCGTGGTAACCGTGAGATTATCGTGACTTCTAAGACGGGTGAGCAGCGTAAGTATCTTGTTAGTCTGTCTAAGCAGATTCTTGTGCAAGAGCATGATGCTGTTCGTGCTGGTACTCCATTGTCTGATGGTATCATCACACCTGCTGATATCTTGTCTATCATGGGTCCAACAGCTGTTCAAGAGTATATTGTTAATGAGGTTCAGGACGTATATCGTTTGCAGGGTGTGAAGATTAATGACAAGCACTTTGAGATTATCGTTCGTCAGATGATGCGTAAGGTACGTATCGACGATCCAGGAGATACTACATTCCTCGAGCAAGAACTTGTTGACAAACTTGACTTTGCTGAGGAGAATGATCGTATCTGGGGTAAGAAGGTTGTTACCGATCCGGGTGATTCTGAAAACTGCTATAAGGGTCAGATTCTCTCTGTACGTAAGTTACGTGATGAGAACTCAAGCCTTAAGCGTCGTGACCTCAAGCTCGTTCAGGTGCGTGATGCCGTTCAGGCAACTGCTACCCAGATTCTTCAGGGTATCACTCGTGCTGCCCTCGGTACGAAGAGCTTCATGAGTGCTGCTTCCTTCCAGGAGACAACTAAGGTGCTCAACGAGGCTGCTCTCCGTGGTAAGAGCGATAACCTTGAGGGTATGAAGGAGAATGTTATCTGTGGTCACCTTATCCCTGCCGGTACTGGTCTTCGCCAGTGGCAGAAACTCGTTGTTGGTTCGCAAGAAGAACACGAGCGTATGGAGGCTAACAAGAAGAATGTTCTTGACTTCGCTAAGCAAGAGGCAGAGGCTACACAGGAGTAATCCTAACCTCTCATACATAAGATTAAAAGGGATTTGCAATAACGTTGCAAGTCCCTTTTTTAGTATGCTCGGCATGAGTATTATCTAATAGATGAAAGTCCTGATAGAGTCCTTATTCTTAACTCCTATTTATGGAGATGATATTTTTGTTCAAAGGGACAAGTTCTATCGCTCTTATATGGCACACTTATTACATTTATGTTTCTACCTATAGATGTGTTTTTTTCTATAGATATGAGATTTCTTGAGAAGATATTTAATGTGATATAACGTTTAGATTGATTTTTTTGTTACATTTGTTGCCAAATGTGAATTACACAAAGGTAACAAGTGTTACCTAATGAAGAGTTTTCTCTTTCTTTGATTATGTTTACAAACTTATGGCATATCTATTGTTGTTCATTGCAGTAAGAGGAGGGCATGGTATGCCCTAATTTAATATAAGGTCTTAAAATATAAATAAACATTAATCAGAATTTTAAAAAATGACACCAAAGAAATTATGGTTGACTTTGGCAGCGGTCATTATAGGGTCGTTTGCCGTTTTATGCTTCTATGGCGTTGAGATTTTCAGAGAGATGCCACCTTTTCCTAACAAGGTGGTAACAGAGAGTGGTGAAACGTTGTTTGAAGGACAAGATATAAAAGATGGACAGAACGTTTGGCAGTCTATTGGAGGTCAGACAGTAGGTAGTGTTTGGGGACATGGCGCATACGTAGCTCCTGATTGGACAGCCGACTATTTGCATCGTGAGTCAGAATTGATGTTAGCCGAATTAGCTAAGAAAGATGGTAAGGTATATAACCAGTTGGACGAGGCTGACAAGGCTAAGTATAAGGTGTTGTTGCAAAAAGAGCTCCGTAAGAATACATATGACGCACAGACAGGCATTATCACCTTTAGTAAGATGCGTGCTAAAGTGGCAAAGCAATTGCATAATTATTATGCCAAACTATTCTTAAATGACCCATCTATGGCTAAATTGCGCAATGCGTATGCTATGCGCGATAAATCTGTAGAAGCAGTAGACGGACTTTCTGCTGAGAAGCGTTTTGATAAGATGGACGCATTCTTCGCATGGTCAAGCTGGGTATGTGTGACCAACAGACCTAATAGCGACGTTAGTTATACCAATAACTGGCCACACGACCCTGTCATAGGCAATGTTGCCCCTACTTCGTTACATCTCTGGTCAGGCTTTAGTGTGTTATTGTTACTTTTCTGTGTAGGAATTTTAGTTTACTATTATGCACAGCATAAAGAAGAACATGTATCAAAGGTGCCAGAATCAGATCCGATGAGAGATCTTAAGCCTACAGCATCGATGCGTGCCGTGCTGAAATACATTTGGGTAGTAGGTGCATTGATGCTGGTTCAGATGCTTTCTGGTGTGATTACAGCTCATTACGGTGTAGAGGGAGATGCTTTCTTTGGTTTACCCATACAAAACATTTTCCCTTATGCCGTATCGCGTAGTTGGCATGTCCAGTTGGCTATTCTTTGGATTGCAACCTCGTGGTTGGCTACAGGTTTATATATAGCTCCAGCAGTTTCGGGAGTTGAACCAAAATATCAAGCCTTAGGTGTAAACATTCTCTTTGGAGCATTGGTTTTTGTAGTTGCAGGTTCATTAGCTGGTCAATGGTTCGGAGTAATGCAAAAGCTTGGTTTGGTAGAGAACTTCTGGTTTGGTCATCAAGGATATGAGTATGTTGAGTTGGGACGTCTATGGCAGATACTATTGCTTACAGGTTTAGTTCTTTGGCTATTCTTGATGATTCGCGCACTTATTCCTGCACTCAAACGAAAGGACGAAAATCGCCATTTACTTACGCTTTTTGTTATTGCCTCATTAGCTATCGCATTCTTTTATGCAGCAGGTTTGATGTATGGACGCCAAACCCATATGGCTGTTGCTGAATACTGGCGTTGGTGGGTTGTTCACCTTTGGGTTGAAGGATTCTTCGAGGTATTTGCTACGGTGGTTGCATCGTTCTTATTCTGTCGTTTAGGACTACTTAAGATTAAGAGTGCCACAGTTTCTGTGTTATTCTCTACTATCGTCTTCCTTGCAGGTGGTATTTTAGGAACATTCCATCACTTGTATTTCAGTGCGACCCCAACTGCTGTATTAGCACTTGGAGCTACATTCAGTGCTATGGAACTTGTTCCGCTCGTACTGATAGGAATAGAAGTATATCATAATTATCAACTGAGCCGTTCTGCCGATTGGATAAAATCTTATAAGTGGCCAATATATTGCTTCATTGCAATGTGTTTTTGGAACTTCTTGGGTGCTGGTATCTTTGGTTTCTCAATTAATCCGCCAATCGCCTTGTATTATTTGCAAGGACTGAATACTACTGCCGTTCACGGACATGCAGCTCTTTTCGGAGTTTATGGTATCTTAGGAATAGGCTTAATGCTATTTGTTTTGCGCGGTCTTTATCCAAATAGGGAGTGGAACGATAAGCTTATAGGATCTGCTTTCTGGTGTATGAACGTTGGTTTACTGCTAATGACGGTGGTAAGTATTTTACCTATTGGTATCCTACAAGCCAACGAAAGCATCACCAACGCTTACTGGTCGGCAGGGTCGGCTGAATTTATGCAACAAGATCTCATGCAAACATTAAGATGGCTACGTATACCTGGAGATATATTTGTAGCTTTGGGTGAAGTTCTATTTGTCTTGTTTGTCATCGGTTTACACTTTGGCTGGTCGAAGAAAGGTAAACGCTAAAAGGCAGCTTTATCGGCTTACGTTATAGATTTTGATTTCGTGTGTTTCAAGGGCTCCAACTATGTGTTTTAGCCCTTGAAACTATTTTGAAGGATGTATAACCTATTAGCCCCTATCTCAACTGATTCTTTTTTTATAAAATAATGCTTCTTCCTTCCATATCTATCTCTTTTGTTATTCTATTGGTTAGAGGTAAAAACTTTTGTAGTTAGATTTGGGCAAATGACTTTTATGTATTATCTTTGCATAAGAGTAATAAAGTATTATCTAAATCATATTAATAAAATGGACAATAATAATCAGAATCAAGAGGGGCAGCAGTTGCAGATTGATCTCTCACCAGAAATCGCTAAAGGTGTTTATACAAACTTCCAGATAATCTCTCATTCAAGTTCAGAGTTTGTACTCGATTTTGCTACACTTCTCCCAGGTGTGCCAAAGGCAACAGTGACAAGCCGTGTTATTATTGCACCTGAGCACGCATTGCGTCTTCTTGCAGCTTTGCAGGATAATGTAGTACGCTATGAGAAAGAGTTTGGTAAGATTGACCGTCATGAGCCAGAACAGGAGCCACGTACGATTGCTCCATTTGGTCCTGGTAAGGTTGATGCATAAGCATCTCTTTAAAGAATAAATTATGAAGCCGTCCGAGCAATCGGGCGGCTTTCGTTTTTTTGATAATCTCGAGAGATATAGAATGTGCAGTTATCGAATTACTTGTATCTATAGCAATGGTAGGAAATATGTTCGTCGACTATTTGAGCGTAAAGGATTTAACCTTCAAAGGCATATTTATAAATAAAGATGCCAACAAGAGGTGTGAAAGTAAGGCTTAGTCCTATAAATGTGAAGCACGATAGCCAGCCCCAATCTCTCCACTTTATGACAAAGGGCATAAGTACAAGTGTAATAATGAACTCTATAAATATCCACATAATAAGAATTGCTTTTGAAAGACAAAGATAAATAAAAATGCTGTAAAAACAAAGTGTTGCAGATAATTATTTTGAAAAATTATTACATAATCTCGAATAAAAGATCTACAAATAACGGCAAAAATATATGTAAAATATAAGTTTGTAACCAATAGTAAATCAGTTAGTTATGATCCTGTGTAAGAAAAGGTGCTTAATTGGACTTCAAAAGGGCGTTAGTAAGACCTCAAAAGGGCATCTTTTGCAAGCCAATTGGGCG